>Ga0209024_1000457_pt1 | contig 69277 bp, 60 predicted proteins | sample AutmiccommunBRH5_FD_187380 | JGI IMG/M metagenome (GOLD analysis project Ga0209024, IMG submission 187380) | Deep subsurface microbial communities from Mt. Terri, Switzerland - Autotrophic microbial communities BRH/5 (SPAdes) (version 2) | ecosystem: Environmental > Aquatic > Deep subsurface >... | reverse complement strand
CGACGTCGACATCATGAACCTGCAGCGCGCCAGCCAGCTGATCCCGGCCGGCGACGACGGCCTGCACCGCGTGCAGTTCGAGAACGGCGGCGAGCTCAAGGCCAAGACCCTGATCCTCGCCACCGGCTCGCGCTGGCGCGAAATGAACGTGCCCGGCGAGCAGGAATACCGCGGCCGTGGCGTCGCCTACTGCCCGCACTGTGACGGCCCGCTGTTCAAGGGCAAGCGCGTGGCGGTGATTGGCGGCGGCAACTCCGGTGTCGAAGCGGCCATCGACCTGGCCGGCATCGTCGCTCATGTGACCCTGCTCGAGTTCGGCGAGGAACTGCGTGCCGACGCCGTGCTGCAGCGCAAGCTCAACAGCCTGTCCAACGTTCGCGTGCTGAAGATGGCGCAGACCACCGAGGTCAAGGGTGACGGCCAGAAGGTCACCGGCCTGGTCTACAAGGACCGCACTAACGACGAGCTGCACAACGTCGAGCTGGAAGGCATCTTCGTGCAGATCGGCCTGCTGCCCAACAGCGAGTGGCTCAAGGGCGCCCTGGAGCTGTCGCGCTTCGGCGAGATCATCGTCGACGCCAAGGGCCAGACCAGCATTCCCGGTGTGTTTGCTGCCGGCGACGTGACCACGGTGCCGTACAAGCAGATCGTGATCGCCGTCGGTGAAGGGGCCAAGGCCTCGCTGAGCGCCTTCGATCACCTGATCCGGTCGTCGGCGCCGGCCTGAATCGACGCGCAAAAAGAAGGGGAGCAGCCACGAGGTTGCTCCCCTTTTTCATTTCTGGCGCTCGGCGGGACGCTCAGTCAGAAGCGAACGCCTGCCGGCGCGCCGGGTCTCAGGACGTACATGCCGAGCAGTCCATGGAGCTGTCCACAACGATGATGAATGCGCAAACGCTGCAGAGCTCACGCCGGGTCGTGCTGACCTATGCCAACCGACCACGCGAGCCGCAGCACGAGAAGGTCGTCCACGCGGCCTTGGCCGAACGCCTGGCGACCTTGCTGGGGACGAGTTACGGCGGTGAGTACGACCCGCAGCGGCGCTATGACGCCCACCCCTACCTCGTTCCGTCGGGCACGGTGGTCGGACTGCGTGAAGCGCAGGCGTTGGGCCTGAATGAGGAAGGCGATCTGTTTGGTGGCGTCGTGCCGCAGGCCTTCGTTGAAACCAAGGCGATCACTCACCCGCTGGTGCGTCCGGATGCGGTCGCGCCGGTTGGCTGGTCGCGGGACTTCAGTACCCAGGTCAAGGGCAGCGTGCTGGCCGGCTACAGCGCCTTCAGCATCGAGGATGCGCGTGACGCCGGGCGGCGCCTTTTGCACGAAGGGCCGGTGCGGATCAAGCCGGTACGCGCCACGGGTGGCCGCGGGCAGCTGCGCGTCGATGATGCCGATACCCTCGATGAGGCCTTGTTTGCGCTCGATGAAAAGGAGCTGGCCCAGTACGGCCTGGTTCTGGAGGCGCATCTGGATCGCGTCATCACCTTCAGTGTCGGCCAGGTACGTGTCGGGGGCCGTCTGGCCAGTTACTACGGTACGCAGCGCCTGACTCGGGACAACGCGGGCAACGAGGTGTATGGCGGCTCGGATCTGGTGGTCGTCGATGGCGACTTCGAGGCGCTGATGGCCCTTGATCTGCCGGAGACGACACGTCTGGCCGTGCGCCAGGCGCAGGTCTACGACGAGGCAGCATCGGCCTGTTATCGGCATTTCTTCGCCTCGCGACGCAACTACGACATCGCTCAGGGCGTCGATGGCCGGGGCCGGTCACGTTCCGGCGTGCTCGAGCAATCCTGGCGTATCGGCGGTGCCAGCAGCGCTGAAGTGGCGGCCCTGGAAGTCTTCAGGCAAGGCACTTCGGCGCGCGCGGTGAAGGCGTCTTCGCTGGAGTTCTATGGGCGCGAGCAGGGCGTGCCGGCCGGTGCGCAACTTCTGTATCGGGACGAGGACGCCGATGTGGGTTTCATCACCAAGTGTGTAACGGTGGAGGACTATGGCGACGCATAGCGAGATGGTGAACATCCTGGTAGGTGATGAGCATATCGCCGGGACCTTCCTCTCACCGCCGGAGAAGATGCCAGGCGTGCTGTTCGTGCACGGCTGGGGTGGCAGCCAGCAGCGCGACCTGAACCGCGCGCGCGGTATCGCCGGGCTTGGTTGTGTCTGCCTGTCGTTCGATCTGCGCGGCCATGCGCAGACCCGCGCGCAACAGGAAAGCGTGACGCGGGAACAGAACCTCAATGATCTGCTCGCCGCTTACGATCTGCTGGCCCAACACCCGCATATCGACCCCTCCGCGATTGCAGTGGTCGGCACTAGCTATGGCGGCTACCTCGCGGCGATTCTCACCGCGCTGCGTCCGGTGAAGTGGCTGGCCCTGCGCGTGCCGGCGCTGTACCGCGACGAGGAGTGGCAGGTGCCCAAGCGGCAGCTCGATCGCCACGTCCTCAACCAGCTGCGCAGCCGGCGCGTGCTACCGGACGAGAACCGCGCGTTGGCCGCCTGCGCGGCGTTTCGCGGCGACGTGCTGATCGTCGAATCCGAGCACGATACCTTCGTCCCGCACGAAACCATCATGAGCTATCGTGCCGCCTTCCACGGCACCCACTCCCTCACCCATCGCATCATCGACGGTGCCGACCATGCGCTGAGCAACGAGCGCTGCCAGGAGGCCTACACCTCGATTCTGGTGAACTGGGCTACCGAGATGATCATCGGCGCGCGTCTCGACGAAAAATCCCCTGAGGGCTTCAAGGCAGTCGACGAGTAGCAGGTCAGCACTTGCCTCCGACGGCCCTTGGGGCGCGCAGCGGAGAGCATTGCGTCAGTCCGATCACTCGGGATGTGTCGGTGGGGGCGTGGGGCCGACGAAACGACTCCAGCGGCGGTCGAGCACCTGCTGCTTGAGCACTTCGATGACGTCGACCAGCAGTTCTTCCAGCGCCAGGTCGGTATTTTCGTCCTGGTAGACCCAGGCATCGAAGAACTCGTCGGCGAGATTGCCGGCCAGTGCCTGAAACTGCGGGCCACGCATGCCTTCCACGGCGCCCTGCAGCAGCCGCGCGGCGATGTCGCTGAGTGCATCGTCGAGCGTGCTGGCCAGGCGGTTGCCCAGTGGCAGGCGCCGCAGATTGTGCATCTCGGGATTGTTCTGCAGCGCCTGGTGAATCAGTTGGCTGACATAACCTTCGATGGCGCCGCGATTGTCGCGGTAGCCGGTCTCCAGCATGTCCTGCAGGCGCCGCGAGATGTCGTTGAGCAAGCGCTGTTTGCGCGGCCGCACCACTTCCTGCAGCAGCCGGCGCGAAAGGTCGTCGCTGGCGCCGATCTCCTGCTGCAGGCGGCCGAACAGGCGCACCATCACCCGGTCGGAAAGCTCCTCGATCAGCAGGTAGTAATAACGGCTGAAAAGGCCGTAGATGGCCCAGCCGCGCATGTCGATCAGCCCCAGGCGCTGCAGGCGGATCAGCAGCGTGCCGACACGCAGTACGCGCAACCAGCGCAGCCCGGCCAGGGGAATGCAGCCGAGCACGTCATACCAGTGCGCGAACGGGTAGTAGTACCAGCGTGCATAGCGGCGCTCGAACAGTGCCACGGTCCAGCCGAGCAGCACGTCGAGGACGAAGATCGCGACGAAGCCCAGGTCGATGTACTGGAAGTTGGCGTGGACACTCTGCTGGTAACGCGCGTGCAGCTCTGGCACGAGGTCCGCCAGCACTGCGCTAACAGGCTGCAGGGCGAACAGGCTGTCGAACAGAATCAGCGACAGGTTGATGCACACCAACAGGACGATGAAGGCTTCCCAGGCGGCGTGCAGCTGGTCGCGACGGCGGGCCTGTCGCGCCACGACCGGCTCAGTCATCCGCGGCAGGTGAAGCAGCGGCTGGCTGCCAGAGTATTTCACCGCAACCCTGGCGCCGAGCGATCAGGCGGGCGGCGACGAACAGCGCATCGGAGAGCCGGTTCAGATAGGCCAGCAGCACCGGGCGTACCGTTTCGCTGGCATTGAGCTGCTGACAGCGACGCTCGGCAGTGCGCGTCATGCTGCGGCACAGGTGGGCGAGGGCGATCAGCCGGGAACCACCTGGCAGGATGAATTCCTTCAGCGGCCCGAGCTCCTGGTTCCAGCGATCGATGGCCTGTTCCAGCCGCTCGATTTCGTTGTCCTGCAGCGCCTGGTAGTCGGGCATCGCCAGCTCGCCGCCGAGGTCGAACAAACGGTGCTGGCAAGGCGCGAAAACGCTGATCAGCTCGTCGAGCGTTGGCCACTGCGCCTGCGCATCGGCCAGTTCGGCCAGCAACAGGCCGAGCTGACTGTTGAGGGTGTCGACCTCGCCCATGGCCTCCACGCGAGGATGGTCCTTGGCAACCCGACGGCCGTCGCCGAGGCCGGTTTCGCCGCTATCGCCGGTGCGGGTGTAGATTTTCGACAGTCGATTGCCCATGTATCGGTTCCTTGGTTCAGGTCGCCATCTGCTCGCCGGGCGAGCTCAGCGGCAACCGCAGGGTGAACGTGGTGCCGTGGCCAGCTTGGCACTGCACCTCCATCTGCCCCTGATGGTTGTTGGTGATGATGAAATACGAGACGGAAAGACCCAGCCCGGTTCCCTGGCCGACTTCCTTGGTGGTGAAGAACGGCTCGAAGATGCGCTTGCGCACATTCTCCGGGATGCCGCCGCCGTTGTCCTCGACCTGAATTTCCGCCCACGGCGGATTCAGGCGCGTGCGCAGGATGATCTGTCCCGGCTCGTCGCTCTGATGGGTATGGATGGCCTGTGCAGCGTTCTTCAGCAGGTTGAGCAAGACCTGCTCCAGCTCGTTGCCGATGCACGGTACGCGGTCGATCCGCGGGTCGAAGTCACGAACGATATCGATGGCCTTGAAGTCGAAGCCTTCCATCAGGGCGAAGTCGTTTCCGGCGATCTCCAGTGCCTGATCGATCAGAACGGGCAACTGGCAGTCCGCCAGCTGACGGTTGCTCATGCGGCTGAAGCTGAGCATGTGGCTGACGATCTTCGCCGCGCGCGAGCCGGCCTGCTGGATACCATCGAGCAGCTGCGGCACTTCGCGGCGCTGCAGGTACTGGTTGACCGCTTCCAGGCGCACGCCGGTTTCCTCCGCGGCCTCGCGATTGCGCTCGAGCTCGGGCGAGAGCCGGCGGCGGATGTTCTGCGCGTTGTGCAGGATGGCGCCGAGAGGATTGTTGATCTCGTGGGCCATGCCGGCCGCGAGGCTGCCCACCGAGAGCATCTTTTCCGACTGCACCATCATTTCTTCCATGTTGATGCGCTGGGTGATGTCGTCGATGCGGATCACCACACCGCGGCCACCTGCGCCGGTCAGCGGGTAGCAGGTCAGCGCATAGTGGTGCGGCTCGTCGTTGCGCATCCAGGTCACCCGCTCGATCTTCGCCACCACGTGCTGTTCCGAAGTGCGCCGGATCTGCGCGAGAAACGGCTTGAGCGGCTCAAAGGCGACGAACACCGGCTGGTTGAGCGCGTCATCCAGCGGCGTTCCGGAGAGGGCGCTGGCTTCCTGGTTCCATTGGGTGACGTAGAGCTGTTCGTCGAGTGCGATCAGCGCCGAGGGCATCGAATCGATGATGCTGTTGAGGTACTTCTGAAAGCCGGTCAGCTTCTGCTCGATCTTGCTGCGCACCTGCACTTCCAGCTCCAGCTTGCGGTTGGAGTGGCGGGTTTCCTCGGCCAGGCCCTGGGCATGATCGAATGCCTCCTGGGCATCGTCACGGGCGCGCTTGAGCTGCTGCTCGCGGGCCTCCATGCGCGACAGCATGGTGTTGAAGGCATCGGCCAACCGGCCGATCTCGTCCTGGTTGCCGGGCTTGGCGCGCAGGGAATAGTCCTCCTCGCGGGTGACCTGGCGTGACAATGCTTCGAGTTCGCGAATCGGGCGGGTGATGAGTTGACGGATCTGCCGGGCGACCGACACCCAGAGCAGCAGGCTGGCGACGAGAATGGCCAGGCTGGCGGTCAGCGTACCGGTGTAGAAGGCGCCGGGCAGCTCGCTGCTGGCGACCATCAGCAGATGCCCGGCACTGCCATCGGCTTGCGGCAGCCTGACCAGCAGGTTGGCGCGAATCTCGCTGGCACGCCAATGCTCGACATCGCTGAGCTGCTCGGGCAGACGCAATCGGTCGCCTTGCTGGAGTTGCGCGAGGCTGTTGCCGTTGCGGTCGTAGATCATCGCGGCTCGCAGCGGCGCATAGCCGTCCAGGCGTTTGAGCAGTTTGCTGGCGGCTTCCGGCGAAGACAGCGCCCGCGCGCTCAGTTCTTCGGTAGCGAACAGCTCGCCGAGGGTGTGCATGGCCTGCGGCGCAACGCTCTGCCGTGAAATCCAGTAGGCCGCGCTGATGAACGTCAGGTTGGAAACCAGCAGAACGGCGGCAAGCAGGACGAGCAGGGCCAGCAGCAGTTTACGGCCGACCGGAAGGTTTTCGAGGCGCTGACGCAGGATCATTGGCGGGACACGGCATAGCAGAGAGTTTCTGCAGGGTAGCTGCGGCTCAGTCCGTGGGCAATCCGCGCTGGCTCAGGTGTTCACGCAGGTGGCGATGCAGTTCGTGCAGCCGGGGTAACGCGAGCCCCAGCGAGTCGGCGCTGCGGCAGGCATGGCCGAGCAGGTAGGCGATCTCGGTCCGCCGGCCGAGTCGAACGTCCTGATACATCGATGAATAGTTGGCGGCGGTGGCCTCGATCACCCGCAGCACCTCGCCTTGCAGATCGCTGGCCGCGGCTGGCTGACCGCCGGCTTCGAGCAGTTCGACGAGTTCTTCGCAAAGCCCGGAGAGCTGCTCGCGATGCTGCAGCAGCTCGCCATTACGGCAATCGTGGAGCACCGTCAGCGGATTGATCGCGCAGTTCAGCGCCAGCTTGCGCCAGAGCCGCGCCAAGATGTCGCTGGACCAGGTTTGCGGGATGCCCGCTCGGTTCAGTTCGTCCAGCCAGACCGGCGCGCTGCCGCCGTTCGGATCGCCCAGCCAGTTCTGCCCGCGGCCGGCGAACACCACATGGAAATCGTCTTCTCGATAGGCTCCTTCGGTACTCGACACGAAGATGCAACGTGCCTGCGGCCAGCGTTCGGCGATCGCCTGCTGGCTGCCGAGGCCGTTCTGCAACAGGAGTATTTCGCAGCCAGAGGCGAGGCGCGACGCCACCTGAGCGATTGCGCCTTCGGCGTCGTAGGCCTTGCATGCAACCAGCAGGCGCTGGATTGGTTCGCTCGCATCGGGCAGTTCTGCCGGGATAGCGTAGAGCCGAGATAGATGGTCGGCAGTCAGCGTGAGCCCGCCGGCGCGCTGGTAATCGGCGAGGCGCTGGGCAGAGCGCAGGATTATCCGTACTGTTGCGCCCGCTCCAGCCAGGCGGGCCGCCCAGAGGCTGCCGAGTGCGCCTGCGCCGAGGACGTGCCAGCTCACCCTCAGGCCGACTGCTTCAGGCGCAACGGCACGATGCGGCCGGTGCTGTAGGCGCTCGGCAGCAGGGCGGCCGCGCGCTCGATGATGGTTTCAGGCGCGATCGGCAGCGCATCAGTGTCGAGGCTGATCAGACTGATGCCCGCCTTGATGGATACGAAACCCTCGCTGGTCTTCAGCGCCCTGAGATTCAGGCCTTCATGCAGGCGTTTGAAGCTGCTTGGCGAGCACCCCTTGAGATCGTTGACCAGGGCCAGCAGGCCGAACTGGCTTTCATTGATTCGGCAAACCACATCCAGCGGGCGGACGAGCTGCTGCAGACGCGCGCCAATGGCACTGAGGATTTCCGCGTAGACCGCATCGCCATAGCGCTCGCGCAGCGCATCGGCGTCGGGCAGGCCGATCTGCAGGTAGTACAGCGCCGTGCCGCGGTTCTCCATCTGGCGCAGGCTGGCCGCCAGGCGCTGGTGCATGTAGCGGGCATTGCCGAGATGGGTCTGCGGGTCCTGCAGGCTTTGCCCTTCGAGGCTCGCGACATTCTCTGCGAGCTGGTGATTCTCCTGCTTGAGCCGTTGCAGCGAGCCGCATAGACGGTCGGCGGCGAAGATGCGCGGCAACAGCTGCTCGTTCATCGCCGACTTGCTGATGAAGTCGTCAACGCCGTGGTCGAACGCCTGCCCCAGGGCGTTCTCGCTGTCACGGCCGGTGAGCAGGATGATGTAGCTGTAGTGCCCGCTCTGGGCGTCGCGCTGGCGAATCTGGCCGGTCAGCTCGAGGCCGTCCATTTCCGGCATCAGCCAGTCCGCCAGCAGGACATGCGCGGGGCGTTGCGAATGCTGCACCAGTGCGTCGGCGGCGCTGCTGGCGAAGCGGATATCCTGGTAGCCGGCCTTGCTCAGCGCGCGACCGATCATGACGCTGGAGAATTTGGCGTCATCGACGACGAGAATGCTCAGGAGAGGGTTGGGCATGGCAAGCTCAATCAATTGAAGGGGGACGTCCTGTCACTCCTTGCCGTAGGGCGGGCGCTGACACGTCGAATCGTTATAATGACCGCGCTTTCTTAACCGTCAAGACATACGCGCTCGGCTCATGCGGCCGGTCGCGCTATACAGTGGAGGAATCCCCATGCCCTCGTTCGACGTGGTGTCCGAACTGGACAAGCACGAAGTCACCAACGCGGTCGATAACGCGATCAAGGAACTGGATCGTCGTTATGATCTGCGCGGCAAAGGCAGCTTCGAACATAAGGATCTGACCGTGCAGCTGACGGCGGACGCCGAGTTCCAATTGGAGCAGATGCTCGAGATCCTCAAGTTGAGCCTGGTCAAACGCAAGATCGATATCCAGTGCCTGGAGATCAAGGACGCCTACGCTTCCGGCAAGAGCACCAAGCAGGAAGTGGTGCTGCGCGAGGGCATCGACAAGGAGCTGGCGAAGAAGATCGTCGCCTACATCAAGGATGCCAAGCTCAAGGTGCAGGCCGCCATCCAGGGCGAGCAGGTGCGGGTCACCGGCAAGAAGCGCGACGATCTGCAGGAAGCCATCGCCCTGCTGCGTGGCCATGAATTCGGCATGCCGCTGCAGTTCAACAACTTCCGCGACTGATCCTCCCTCCGCGCCTCGGCGCGTGCATTCATCCCCCGCTTTCCGTCGGTGCTCGCGCTGCGGGCACCAATCCTCACAAGGAGTAATCCATGGACCTGAGCGTCGACTACCTGGTCGATCTTTCCGAATCCTGGCTGCCTGTGGTGCTGCAATACGGTGCCCAGGTGACCCTGGCGATATTGACCCTGCTGTTCGGCTGGTGGTTGATCAACACCCTGACCGGCAAGGTCGCCAGCCTGCTGCAGCGTCGTCATGTGGATCCGACTCTGCATGGTTTCATCGGCAGCCTCGCCAGCATCGTGCTCAAGGTGCTGCTGCTGGTCAGCGTGGCTTCGATGATCGGCGTGGAGACCACCTCGTTCATCGCCGTGATCGGTGCCGCCGGCCTGGCCATCGGTCTGGCGTTGCAGGGCAGCCTGGCGAACTTCGCTGGCGGCGTGCTGATTCTGCTGTTCCGTCCGATTCGGGTCGGCGAGTGGATCGAAGCCCAGGGCGTAGCGGGCACAGTGCATTCCATCCAGATATTCCATACGGTGCTCAAGTCTGCCGACAACAAGACCATCGTGGTGCCCAACGGCAGTTTGTCCAACGGTCATATCACCAACTACTCCCGCGAACCGCGGCGTCGTGCCGATATCAACGTCGGGATCGATTACGGCGCGGACATCAAGCTGGCGCGGCAGATACTGCTGGAAATCGCGCAGGACGAGCGCGTGTTGCGCGATCCCGAGCCGGTGGTATTCGTCACTGGACTGGGGGACAGCTCGGTCAATCTGTCGTTGCGGGTCTGGGTCGCGACCGGTGATTTCTGGCCGGTGACCTTCGGTTTCACCGAACTGTTGAAGGAGCGTTTCGACGAGGCGGGGATCGGCATTCCGTTTCCGCAGCGCGTGGTGCACCTGGTTCAGAGCTGAGGTCTTGCCTGAACGAAGCGAAGCCGGCATTTGCCGGCTTCGTCGTTTCTGCTTGTCGCCTCAGGAATGTTCGGAGGCTGTTTCGTGCGGCGTGTCGTCCGGCTGCTGGCGGGTTCTGCGCCACTGCCAGACGATCAGAATCAGCGTTGGCACACCGAGCAACGCGGTGACTAGGAAGAAGTCGCTGTAGCCGAGGTGTTCCACCATGACCCCGGAGTAGCCACCCAGCAGACGGGGCAGCAACAGCATGAGCGAACTCAGCAGGGCGTATTGGGTGGCCGAGAACTTCAGGTTGGTCAGGCTGGACAGATAGGCGACGAAGGCGGTGGAGGCGAGGCCGCCGCTGAAGTTGTCGCAGGAGATGGTGACGATCAACATGTTCAGATTCGCGCCCATCTCTACCAGCAACATGAACATCAGGTTGGTCGCTGCCGAGGCGACTCCGCCGATGAACAGGATCGGCAGGATGCTGAAACGCACGATAAGCAAGCCGCCGAAGGCCGCGCCGAGCAGCGTCATCACCAGACCGAACAGCTTGCTGACGCTGGCGATCTCGTCCTTGGAAAAACCCTGATCGATGTAGAACACGTTGGCCATCACGCCCATCACCGTATCCGACATTCGGTAGGTGGCGATCAGCCCCAACAGCAGCAGCGCCTGCCAGCGGTAGCGCAGGATGAAGTCGGTGATCGGCGTCAGCACCGGCCCCATCAGGATGCGCCCAGGTGCCGACAGGCAGCCCCAGCAGATCAGCAGGTACATGGTGCCGCGCGGCCAGTAACCTCCCCAGTAGGACTGGAACATGCCGGTGGTCGACACCATGAGGATGATCAGCACGATCACCGATACCGCCTGGTGGGCGAAGTCGAAGCGCGCCGGTCGCTGGCGTTGCTTGGCTTGGCTGAAGATATGGCGTACCGGCACGAACAGCGCCCGGCCCATCGGCGAAATGCTGCCGAGGATGAATAGTGCATACAGCGTCGCTCGCGGCCAGGCCTGGGCGATCAGTGCGTTGATCATCGCCGGTATCGAGATCAGCAGCACCAGCAGCAGGCCGACTGCAGCGAGCTGGTGATTGAAGCTGTAGCGCGAGGGCTCGTTGGGCAGCGGCGCAGCGGCGTCCGGCTCGCGGATCACCAGGCTGGTAATCAACCCCGGAAGGATCAATAGGGCGAAGGCCAGATAGGTCGTGGTCCAGGCTGCCTGGTTGTAGTCGAGGCTGCTCGAGCCCAGCCATTCGGCGAGGAAGAGCGCGCCGGCGCTGGCGAGCAGCATGGCGATGCGATAGCCGGTCATGTAACTGGCTGCCAAGGTCGCCTGCAACTTGTCCTCGGCGATCTCCAGGCGATACGCATCGATGGCGATGTCCTGGGTAGCCGACGAAAACGCCACGACCACCGCCAGCGCGATGAGCATCGTGAGGTTGTATTGCGGGTTGCACAGGGCCATGCCAACCAAGCCGATGGCGATCAGCGCCTGCGACAGCACCAGCCAGGAGCGTCTGCGCCCGAGCGCGCCGATCCAGGGCAGTCGCCACTGGTCGAGCATCGGCGACCAGACCCATTTGAATGCATAAGCCAGGCTGATCCAGCTGGCAAAGCCGATGGTTTCCCGCGAGACGCCCGCTTCGCGCAGCCAGACCGACAGCGTGGAGAACACCAGAACGGCGGGAAGACCCGCAGCGAAACCCAGCAACAGCAGGGCCAGCGTAGCGGGGCTGGCGTAGGCGGCTAGCGCATCGCGCCAGGTTTCACGGGACATACATCGAGGATCTGTGCAGTTTTGGACGAAGCGCGCACTCTAACCGCTGTGCTCCGTCGAATGCCAGCCGTGCCGACGCATGTCCACCCGGTCGTTGATGATGGTCAGCCCTTCGGCCCGCAGGCGCATGCGCTGCTCGTGCCCGGCAGGGGAACCGGCCGGCAGGCTGAGCCGTCCGCCGGCAGCGATCACCCGGTGCCAGGGCAGGCTGGTGCCGTCGGGCAGCTGAGACATCAACCGGCCAACCCAGCGGGCCGCGCGACCGAGTCCGGCCATGGCGGCCAGTTCGCCGTAGCTCACCACCTTACCCGGCGGTATCTGCGACATCACCAGATAAACAGCGGCACGCCGTGCATCGGCGTCGGCAGCGGGTGGCAGCAGTGGTGGAAGGTCGGCCATGACAGGTGCTCCGGTGCAGGCAGGCGTACTGCGCGCCGAACTAGCGCTCCATTCGGCGGTCTTTGCTTGCTGTAGTTAAACGCATAGGGATAATGCCAGCCTTTCAACCGCCTTCGACCAGATTTTCAGCACATATATGTTCTCCAGAACCCTGCTTTGCGTGACCCTTTCCGCCATTGCCCTGCCTTCGTTCGCCGACACCGTATGGTTGAAGAATGGTGATCGTCTGACCGGCAAGATCAGTGTGCTCGACGGCGGCAAGCTGCTCATCGAAACCGAATACGGCGGCTCGATTCCGCTGAAGTGGAGCAAGATCGCCACGCTGGAAAGCGACCAGAAGCTGCTGATCAAGCAGAACGACGTGACCGGCGAGGTCGCCCAGTCGCTGCAGGCAGCCGACGAGGGCAAGGTTGTCATCGCCAATGGTGCCGCGCCACGCACGGTGGAATTGGCGAGCATCACGCAGATCATCCATCCCAAGCCGTTGATCCAGGATTTCACCTGGAGTGGCAACGTGGATGTGGCGATGGATTACAAGCGTGCCGAAACCGACACCGATGACTACGACGTTTCCTTCGACACCAAGGCGCGCCATGGGCTCTGGCGCCACAACGGCACCGGTAACTACAACCGTGAGTATCGTGACGGTGTGACGGTCACCGACAACTGGGATGCCGAATATGCGCTAGACCGCTTCCTCGACGAACACTGGTTCTGGCAGGGGCGTCTGAGCTACAAGCGCGACCAGATCGAAGATGTCCGTCGTCAGCGCACCATCGGTACCGGTCCGGGTTATCAGTTCTGGGACAACGAGCTTGGCGCGTTCTCGCTGGCGGCGCTGATCAACCGCAGCGACTACGAGTTCGCCGACGGCGACAAGGAGGACTTCTACCTGGCAGCGATGAAGTGGGACTACAACCGCTACCTGGTGGGCAAGACCTTCGAACTGTTCAGTACTGGCGAGCTCGGCAAGCCGCTGGAAAATGTCGCCGACTATGCCCTGGATGCCGAGGTTGGCCTGCGTTACAAGGTCACCGACTGGGCCTCGCTGAACATGAAGGCAGAGAAGGACATCATCAGCGGTGCCGACAGCGATCTCGATGAGACCCGCTACAGCATCGGGTTCGGTGTGGGCTGGTAAGCGAATCCCGTCCGTTGCGCATATATAAGAAAGGCAGCCAGATGGCTGCCTTTTTTTTGCCGCTGACGACACGCTCAGAGGCGCAGGCCGCCGTCGAGTTCGAGAATGCGCCCGGTGTAATAGTCATTCTCGAAGATGTAGGCCACCGAGTGGGCGATCTCGGCCGGCTTGCCCATGCGCCTGAGCGGGATGCCGGACGTCATCTTCTCCAGCGCTTCGGGTTTCATGCTGGCAACCATCTCCGTCTCGATGAAGCCCGGCGCCACGCCCGCAACGCGGATGCCGTAACGCGCCAGCTCCTTGGCCCAGACCACGGTGGCCGAGGCCACGCCGGCCTTGGCGGCGGAGTAGTTGGTCTGGCCCATGTTGCCGGCGCGGGAGATCGAGGAGATGTTGATGATCGCGCCCTCGCTCTTCAGTTCGACCATCTTCGCCGCGACTTCGCGGGTGCAGAGGAACACCCCGGTCAGATTGACGTCAATCACCGCCTGCCACTGCGCCAGGCTCATCTTGCTGATCTCGCCGTCCTTGACCTTGAGCAGCAGACCGTCGCGCAGGATGCCGGCATTGTTCACCAGGCCATGCAGGCCGCCGAAGTCCTCGGCCACGCGCGCAACCATATCGCTGACCTGCTCTTCATTGGCGACGTTGCACAGGTAGGCGCGGGCGTCACCGCCAGCGGCCTTGCAGGCCGCGACCGCCTCATCCAGACGCTCCTGATTCAGGTCCACCAGTGCCAGCCGCGCGCCCTTGCTCGCCAGGTACTCGCCCATGGCGCGGCCGAGGCCCTGGCCGCCGCCGGTGACGATGATGACTTTGTCTTGAAGCTGCATGCCTATCTCCATGTGGTCGTTCTGCTGCGGGAACGACGCCCGCCGGGGAAACCGTTATGCTGAGCGCCCGTCGATCCGGACCCGTCTCGAGGAGCCTCAGGTGAGCGCCGAAGCCAGCAAGCATGCCCGACAACTCCTGCTCAAGGAATACCGTGGCGTGCTCTCCACCCATTCCCAGGCCATGCCCGGCTTTCCGTTCGGCTCGGTAGTGCCTTACTGCCTGGACGCCAATGGCTGGCCGCTGATCCTGATCAGCCGCATCGCCCAGCACACGCGCAATCTGAAGGCCGATGGGCGGTGCTCGCTGCTGGTAGGCGAACGCGCCGCCGAGGATGTCCAGGCGGCCGGTCGACTCACGCTGCTTGCCGAAGCCCGTCAGCTCGCCGAGCCCGCTGCAATCGAGTCGGCGGCACAGCGCTACTACCGCTACTTTCCCGAGTTGCGCGACTACCATCGTGTGCATGACTTCGATTTCTGGGTGCTGGAGCCGGTGCGCTGGCGCTACATCGGCGGCTTCGGCGCCATTCACTGGCTGGACCACGTCGCGCTGGCCAATCCCTTCGCGATCGAAAGCGGCGAGGTGGAGCAGGGCATGGTCGAGCACATGAACGATGACCACGCCGTTGCCATCGCCCGCTATGTCGAGCAGGCGGGGCTGCCGCAGAGCGCGCCAGCGCAAATGGTCGGGATCGATAGCGAGGGCTTCCATCTGCGTATCGGCCAGGCACTACATTGGCTGGCATTTCCGGAGCCATGCGAAACGCCAATGGCGGTGCGCCAGGCGCTGGTTGCCATGGCGCGAGGCTGAGGGATTCAGTTTCGCTTCAGCCGTGTCGCGCATAATCCGGTTACAGGCCGATTGTCACCCGGGTTGAATTAGACCCCTCCTGCCGCCATCTACAGAGGACTGGAAGCTGATCTTCCGTCAAGGACCATCGATGCGAATCTTCTTTGTACTGTTTCTGTTGTTTCCGCTGGCCGAGCTGTATGTGCTGATCAAGGTCGGCGGCTCCATTGGCGCGCTGGCGACCATCCTGCTGCTGGTGCTCAGTGGCATCGCCGGCATTCTGCTGCTGCGCCTGGCGGGTTTCGCCACCGCCTGGCGCGCCCGCGAACGTCTGGCCCGCGGTGAACTGCCCGAGCGCGAGATGCTGCAGGGGCTGATGATGGCCATTGGCGGTGGTTTGCTGTTCCTGCCCGGTTTCATTAGCGATGTGCTGGCGCTGGTTGTGCTTTTCCCACCGACACGCAACTTCCTGTTCCGCCAGATCAATCGGCGGATCGAGGCGCAGGTGCGCCGCCAGCGTGCTTTTGCCGACGATCTGCAGGCGCGCTCCAACCCGCAACGGCCGAACGTGATCGAAGGCGAGTGGGAGCGCAATGACCGCGACCGCTAAGCTGCTCAGCCGACAATCCGGCATGCCATCAGGCATGCCGGTTTCGTTTGTGGCCATGAAAATTTCATCTGCGCCCCTTGAAATGCACTTGAACGCCCGCATGTAGCGGACACCGCAAGGTCGCTGTCGTGTTCGACAGTCCGTCTTCTGCGGCTCGCATTGCGGGCCGCAACCGGCACCGCCGGATTTGCCCAACCCGCCGATGAAGGTCATCGGCATGGAACAACTCTACTAGGAGAGATCGACAATGAAGCTTCGTCCTCTGCATGACCGCGTCGTGATTCGTCGCAGCGAAGAAGAAACCAAGACCGCAGGCGGCATCGTCCTGCCGGGCTCCGCTGCCGAGAAGCCGAACCGTGGCGAAGTCGTTGCTGTGGGTACCGGCCGCGTGCTGGACAACGGCGAAGTACGCGCCCTGGCCGTGAAGGTCGGCGACAAGGTGGTGTTCGGCCCTTATTCGGGTAGCAACACCGTCAAGGTTGACGGCGAAGACCTGCTGGTGATGAGCGAGAACGAAATTCTCGCTGTCGTCGAAGCCTGATCGCCCCGCGAATCTCCGTAAATAATTCACGAATTGAGGATCAATCAACATGGCTGCTAAAGAAGTCAAATTCGGCGACTCCGCACGCAAGAAGATGCTGGTCGGTGTGAACGTCCTGGCTGATGCCGTTAAAGCGACCCTCGGCCCGAAAGGCCGCAACGTCGTGCTGGAGAAGAGCTTCGGTGCTCCGACCATCACCAAGGACGGCGTTTCCGTCGCCAAGGAAATCGAGCTGAAGGACCGCTTCGAGAACATGGGCGCCCAGCTGGTCAAGGACGTTGCGTCCAAGGCTAACGACGAGGCCGGTGACGGCACCACCACCGCTACCGTTCTGGCCCAGGCTATCGTCAATGAAGGCCTGAAGGCTGTCGCTGCCGGCATGAACCCGATGGACCTGAAGCGCGGCATCGACAAGGCCACCATCGCCATCGTCGCCGAGCTGAAGAACCTGGCCAAGCCGTGCACCGACTCCAAGGCCATCGCTCAGGTTGGCACCATCTCCGCCAACTCCGACGCCTCCATCGGTGACATCATCGCCGAAGCCATGGAGCGTGTAGGCAAGGAAGGCGTCATCACCGTCGAGGAAGGTTCGGGTCTGGAGAACGAGCTGTCCGTCGTAGAAGGCATGCAGTTCGATCGCGGCTACCTGTCGCCGTACTTCATCAACAAGCCGGACACCATGGTCGCCGAGCTGGACAGCCCGCTGCTGCTGCTGGTCGACAAGAAGATCTCCAACATCCGCGAACTGCTGCCGGTGCTGGAAGCCGTTGCCAAGGCCGGTCGCCCGCTGCTGATCGTTGCCGAAGACGTCGAAGGCGAAGCCCTGGCGACTCTGGTGGTCAACAACATGCGCGGCATCGTCAAGGTTGCTGCAGTCAAGGCCCCGGGCTTTGGCGATCGCCGCAAGGCCATGCTGCAGGACATCGCCATCCTGACTGGCGGTACCGTGATTTCCGAAGAAGTCGGCCTGAGCCTGGAAACCGCTACCCTGGAGCACCTGGGTAACGCCAAGCGCGTCGTGCTGAACAAGGAAAACACCACCATCATCGACGGTGCTGGTCAGCAGGCCGATATCGAAGCCCGCGTTGCGCAGATCCGCAAGCAGGTCGAAGACACCACCTCCGACTACGACAAAGAGAAGCTGCAAGAGCGTCTGGCCAAGCTGGCCGGCGGTGTTGCCGTGATCAAGGTCGGTGCCGGTACCGAAGTCGAGATGAAAGAGAAGAAGGCCCGCGTTGAAGACGCCCTGCACGCGACCCGTGCTGCCGTCGAAGAAGGCGTGGTTCCTGGCGGTGGCGTTGCCCTGGTGCGCGCTCTGCAGGCCATCTCCGAGCTGAAGGGCGAGAACGAAGACCAGAACGTTGGTATCGCACTGCTGCGTCGCGCTGTCGAAGCACCGCTGCGCCAGATCGTCTCCAACGCCGGCGGCGAGCCAAGCGTAGTGGTCGACAAGGTCAAGCAGGGTGAAGGCAACTACGGCTTCAACGCCGCTTCCGACACCTACGGCGACATGATCGAGATGGGTATTCTCGACCCGGCCAAGGTGACCCGTTCGGCTCTGCAAGCTGCAGCGTCCATCGGCAGCCTGATGATCACCACCGAGGCGATGATCGCCGAAGTGGCTGAAGACAAGGCCGCCGGCGGCATGCCGGACATGGGTGGCATGGGCGGTATGGGTGGCATGGGCGGCATGATGTAAGCCGACCGGCCCTTAGCTACAAAAAGAACCCCGCCTCGTGCGGGGTTTTTTTATGCCTGCTGAACAGTGGCGTCACAGGCCGTACATACCGTTCGTCCAAAATTGCACAGGAATTAAACAACTGAACTACGGTCAGTTAACTACTCGCTTAATCAAGGGCTTACGCCATGAAGCTGGAAATAGCTCGAGGATTGTTCCTGGTTGGCGCTCTGGGAGTGACCACGCTGTGCGTGGCGGCCTGGAATGAGCCCGGAGCGACGCTGGTGCAAAGCAGCGAAAGCCGCAGCTATTGCCCGGTGCCGCCTGGTGGGCGCCCGCAGTTCGAGGCGATGCGGCCTGATCAGGATTTGCTGTTGTTGCTGTATGGCCTGTCCCAGGGCATGCGGTGAGCTGGAGGATATCCTCGCAGCCCACACCGCACTCAGCCGGCGCTCGGTACGGCCGCCGCGGACGGGCTTTGGTCGGGCTTGGCCAGCAGGTCATAGACCGCCGGTAGCACGAACAGGGTGAACAGCGTGCCCACCGACATGCCGGTGGCAATCACCAGGCCGATGTCGAACCGGCTGACCGCGCCGGCCCCACTGGCAATGATCAGCGGCACCATGCCGAACACCGTCGCCGCTGTGGTCATCAGCACCGGCCGCAGGCGAATCGCCGCAGCTTCTTCCACCGCTTCGCGTCGACTCAGGCCCTGTTCGCGGCGCAGCTGATTGGCGAACTCGACGATCATGATGCCGTGCTTGCTGATCAAGCCGATCAGCGTCACCAGGCCCACCTGGGTATAGATGTTCATGCTCGACAGGCCAAGGAACAGCGGCACCAGCGCGCCGCAGACCGACAGCGGCACGGTGACAAGGATCACCAGAGGATCGCGGAAGCTCTCGAACTGCGCGGCCAGGACCAGGAAGATCACCGCCAATGCCAGCGCGAAGGTCAGGTACAGCGCGTTGCCTTCCTGGATGTACTGGCGCGAGGCGCCGGCGTAATCGAAGCTGAAACCTTCGGGCGCTTCTTCGCGGGCGATGGTCTGCAGCGTTTCGATCGCCTCGCCCATGCTGACGATCGGAAAGCCCTGGATCATCGCGGCGTTGAGTTGCTGGAACTGCTTGAGCTGAGTCGGTCGGGCGCGATCGTGCACCTGGATCAGCGTCGACAGCGGCAGCATCTGGCCTTGCCCATTGCGCACGTAGTAGTTGCTCAGCCAGTCCGGGTTGTCGCGGTAGGCGCGCTCGACCTGGGCGATGACCTTGTAGCTGCGGCCTTCGATGGTGAAACGGTTGATCTCGCCTTCGCCGAGCAGGGTGCTCAGGGTCAGGCCGAGGTCTTCCATGGATACGCCCATCTGCGCGGCCTTCTCGCGGTCGATCTCGACCACGATCTCCGGCTTGTCGAAGGCCAGGTCCACGTCGAGGAAGGCGAACTTGCCGGACTCCTCGGCGCGCTTGCGGATGCGCTCGGTCACCTGCAGCAGCGTCTCGTAGTCGTTGGCGGTGTTGATCACGAACTGGAAGGGCAGGCCTTCGCCGGTGCCCGGCAGCGAAGGCAGGTTGAAACCGAAGATCTGCAGGCCCGGCAGGCGATCGAGCTTGGCCTGTACCTCGGGAAGGATCTCCATCTGCGAGCGCTCGCGCTCGTCCCAGGGCTTGAGCAGGAAGCCGCCGATGCCGCTCTGCACGCCGTCGAAGCCGTTGATCTGGAACCAGGAGTAGTACTCCGGAAAGCTCTGGAAAATCTCCAGGAACTGGTCGGTGTAGGCGTTCAGGTAGTCCAGGTTGGCGGTCTTCGGTGCGCTGGCCATCATGAAGACGATGCCCTGGTCCTCCTCCGGTGCCAGTTCGCTCTCGGTGAACATCAGCAGCACCGGAATCAGCGCCAGCACGAGCACGGCGAACACCAGTACCACCGGCCGGGTATTCAGCGTGCCGTGCAATGACCGTTGATAGCGCTGCTTGAGGCGTTCGAACAGTTCGTCCAGGCGATGGGCGAAGCCGCTGGGGTTCTCCTCATGGCGCAGCAGCTTCGAACACATCATCGGTGACAGCGTCAGCGCCACCACGCCGGAGATCAGCACGGCCCCGGCCAGGGTCAGGGCGAACTCCTGGAACAGCGCGCCGGTCAGCCCCTGCAGGAAGCCGATGGGGGCATAGACCGCCGCCAGGGTGATGGTCATGGTCACCACCGGCATGGCGATTTCCCGTGCGCCGTCGATGGCCGCCTGGAACGGTGACTTGCCCTGTTCTATATGCCGGTGGATGTTCTCCACCACGACGATGGCATCGTCCACCACCAGGCCGATCGCCAACACCATGGCCAGCAGCGTCAGCAGATTGATCGAGTAACCCATCGCCTGCATGAAGAACAGCACGCCGATCATCGACAGCGGAATGGTCACCACCGGAATCAGCACGGTGCGCAGCGAGCCGAGGAAGAGAAACACTACGACGATGACGATCACTGCGGCTTCGGCCAGGGTCTTCACCACCTCGTCGATGGAGGCCTGGATGAACTCGGTGGCGTCGTAGGCGATGGTCGCCTTGAGGCCCGGCGGCAGCTGTGCCTCGATCTGCGGCATGATCGCGCGCACTTCCTTGATCACGTCCAGCGGGTTGGCGCTGGGTGTGCCCTTGATGCCGATATAGACCGAGGGGATACCGTCGAACGAGCTGATCGAGTTGTAGCTTTCGGCGCCCATCTCCACCCGCGCCACATCACCCAGCAGAACGCGACTGTCGCCCTGCGTGCGCAGCGGGATCGCGGCGAACGCTTCCGGCGTCTTCAGCTCGGTGTCGGCGTTGATGCTGGTGACCACGTACTGGCCCTTCACTTCGCCGGCCGCCGAGAGGAAGTTGTACTTGCGCACCGCATCGTTCACGTCGCTGGCGGAAACCCCATAGGCCGCGAGCTTCACCGGGTCCAGCCAGAGGCGCATGGCGAACACCTGGTTGCCGAGAATTTCCGCTTCGGCCATGCCCGGTAGCGTTGCCAGCTTGGGCTGGATGACCCGCGACAGGTAGTCGGTGATCTGCGGGTTGCTCAGCTGGTCGCTGTAGAAGCTGATGTACATCAGCGCGGTGGAGTCGGCCGCCTGCTTGTTCAGCACCGGGTCCTCGGCATCCTGCGGCAGCTGGTTCTTCACCGAGTTGGCCTGGCTCAGCAGCTCGGTGTAGAGGCGATCGGTGTCGGCACCGATGCGCGCATAGACCGAGATCACCGAGGCGTTCTGCTGGCTGACCGAGGTCATGTAGTCGACGCCTTCGGCGCTGGCCAGACTCTGCTGCAACGGCTGGGTGATGTAGCCCTGGATGGTCTCGGCGTTGGCGCCGGGGTAGGCGGTGGTCACCGTGATCAGCGCACTTTCCATCTGCGGGTACTGACGGATGGTCAGGCTGTTGAAGGCCTGGATGCCGAGCAGCACGATCAGCAGGCTGATGACGCTCGCCAGCACGGGGCGGCGGATGAAGGGGTCGGTGAACGCCATGGGAAGTCCCTGGAACCTTGTCTGAGTCTGCTGTGCGTCGGGCCTGCCGCGTGAGGAACAGGCTTTTTCTATTCGGTCGCCGGCTGCTGAGAGCCTTCCAGCTTGAGCGTGCGGCTTTCGGCGATGGCGACATGGGTGCCGCTGTCCAGCTTGAGCTGGCCGGCGGTGATCACCTGTTCGCCGCCCTCCAGGCCGTCGAGGACGACCGTCAGTCCGTCGCGCCGCTCGCCGGTGGTGACGAAGCGGCGCTCGACCACCAGGTAGGGCTCGTCGCTGCTGACGCCTTCCGGCGGCGTGCCCTCGGTCACCAGCAGCACCGAGTTGCCATACAGGGTGTAGGTGATGGCGGTTTCCGGGACCACCACCTGGGCGGTCTCGGTCGGCAGCAGCACCTGCAGGTCGGCAAACATGCCGGGCAGCAGACGTCCGTCCGGATTGCCCAGTTCGGCGCGCACCTGAACGTTGCGGGTAGTGGTTTCCACCTTCGGGTTCAGCGCGCTGATCACGCCTTCGAAGCGTTCGCCGGGATAGGCGGCGACCTGTAGCTGCACTCGCTGGCCGAGCTTCAGCAGCGGCACATGCTGCTCGGCCAGGAAGAAGTCGACGTACAGCGTGGTCAGGTCCTGAAGCGTGGCGATCGGCGTGCCGGCGGCGATGTAGTCGCCGACATCCACCTGACGGATGCCGATGGTGCCGGAGAAGGGCGCCAGGATGCGCTTCTTCGACAGACTGGCGCGCAGCTGCGCGACGCTGGCCGCGGCCTTCTGCGATTCGGCATTGAGCCGGTCGTACTCGCTGCGCGAAATGGCCTGGCGATCCAGCAGGCTACGCGCGCGCTGGAACTCCAGGCGGGACAGGTTGAGGTCGGCTTCGGCGCTGGCCAGGCTGGCCTGCTCCATCTCGCTGTCGAGCAGCACGATGGCCTGGCCCTTGCTGACCTTCTCGCCGGACTGGAACTGCACGTCGGTGATGGTGCCGGCGATCTCGACGCTGAGGTCGATGCCCTGCGACGCCTTGAGCGTGCCGATGGCTGGCAGGCGGCTTTGCCAGTCCATGCGGCGGGCGAGCTCGGTTTCGACGTTGATCGCAGGCTTGGGCGCCTGGAACTGTTGAATCTGCTGATAGATCGAGTTGAATTTGAGCGCGGCAAGAATCGCAACGACGACGACCACCGCGCCCAGCATGAACAGCATGCGGCGCAACATTTTCCGATTTCCTTGGAGATGTGAGCCGGCTGTCTACTGCCGTGATCGAGGCAGCCGTTCGAACGGTCCGGTCGCCAGCTTCGGCGACCTGCTGGCACCTGACTCAGCAGGACCGGAGAGCGAGGAACTTAGCCCCGAAACGAGGCCAAGTAAAGGGGGAGCGGGGCGGAAAGCAGCGCAGGTGCGGGGCGGGCGACAGACTGTCGGCCCGCCCGCAGATCATCAGCCGGCAAGGCGTTGGGTGACCTCGGTAAGTTGCGCCGACAGCCCGTGCAGGTTCTGGCTGGCGGTTTCGGTGCGCTCGACGTTCTGCTGGTTGATGGTGGCGATGGAGGTGATCTCGGTGATGTTGCGCGAAATGTCTTCGGCCACCGCGGTCTGCTCCTCGGCGGCCGTGGCGATCTGGCGGTTCATGTCGCGGATCGCCTCGACCGCTTCGGTGATGCGCTGCAGCATCTGACCGGCCTCGGTCACCTGGCCGACGCCCTGTTCGCTGCGCGCCTGACCGCTCTCGATGGCGCGTACGGCATTGCTCGCGCCGGTCTGCACGGTATCGATGATCTGGTGAATCTCGGCGGTGGATTCGGCGGTGCGCTGGGCCAGGGTGCGCACCTCGTCGGCGACCACGGCAAAGCCACGGCCGGCGTCACCCGCTCGGGCCGCCTCGATGGCGGCATTGAGCGCGAGCAGGTTGGTCTGGTCGGCGATCCCGCGGATCACCTCCAAGACCTTGCCGATGCGCCCGCTATCACCCTCCAGGCGGCGGATGACGTCTGCCGTGCTGGCGATCTCGTTGCTCATGTCGGTGATGGTGGCGATGGTGCCGCGCATCACCGCTTCGCCCTGCTGGGCGGAATGGTCGGCGGCGTCGGCGGCCTGCGCGGCTTCGGCGGCATGCCGCGAGACTTCCTGAGCGGTCGCGGACATCTCGTGCATCGCCGTGGCGACCTGATCGGTACGCGAGAACTGCTCGCGGGCGCCGTCGGCCATCAGCCTGGCGATGGCGTTCAACTCGCCGCTGGCACTGTCCAGATTCGAGGTGCTCTGCTGCAGGCGGGTGAAGGTGTCGGCGAGGAAGTCGCGCAGCACGTTGGCGGCAGCGGCAAGGCGGCCCAGTTCGTCGCTGCGGCTGGCATCCACGCGGTCGGCGAACTTGCCCTGGCTGAGGCGGGCGATGTGCTCGATCAGGTTGCGAATCGGTTCGATGATCCGGCGATTGACCAGCCACAGGCTGAACAGCGCCACCACCACACTGGCGAGGATCATGATGATCGGGCCGAAGGACGCGGTGCTCTGAGCGTCGGCACGGATGGTCTCCGAGCGCTGCGCGGCGGCGTCGCCCAGCTGTTTGACGAGCTCGCTCAGCTGAGCGCTGGTCGCCCGGTCGATACCGGCTACCGCGGCGTCCCCGGCGAGCGGGTCGCTGTCGGCGGCAATGTAGGCATCCAAACCCTTGCGATAGGCAACGCCGAGAGTGCGGTGCTCGCTACGCAGGCTCTCGATCTGCTTGGCCAGCTCCGGTTCGTCGGCGGTCAGTACCAGTAGATCGCCCAGAATCTTCTGCACCTTCGCTTCCTGGGCCTCGAACTGGCTCCAGTAGCGGTTGCGAGAGTCCGGCTGTTTGCCACGCAGCAGCACGTTCTTCCATTCCTGGACCTGCACCTTGAACTCGAGGTTGGCCTCGTCGATCAGTTGCACTTCGGCCAGCGGGCCGTCGAGCAGCGCCTGGAAGTGGTCGATGTTGTTGCTGAGCAGGCGAATGCAGGCGAGGGCGATGAGCAGCGTCAGCAGCAGGCTGCCGCCGATCAGCGCGAGGATCTGCGCGCGCAGGGATTTCTGGAGCATGGGCAAGGTCTCGTCATTTGAGAAAACGTAAATGAGCATCCCTGCCGTTGCCCAGCATCATCGGCCGGGGGACGTTTTTCTTGAGCTAGACGATGCGCAGATGGTTGTCCCAGAGCCCCGCGGGCAGGTCCAGCGGTGTGCTGGCGATACGTTCGCCACGGCAGTCGAACAGGCGGCAGCGGCCCTGGCCGGAGCTGACCACGAAGCCCTCGGTGACTGCCGCGACGCCCGCGCAATCGGGCACATGGGCTGCCTGCCGCAGCTCGGTACTGTCCAGGTCCCAGATGAACACCTTGTTGCCGCGCGGCGCGGTGACGGCCAACAACCGCAGCTCGTCGTGGATGGCGAGGCTGGCGGTGTACTGGTTCATGATCTGCCGCTGTGCCTCGCCCAGCGGAAAGTGCTGGAAGGCCTGCCCGGGCCGCTTGATCGCCAGCAACGGGATACGGTCCATGGCATCCCCTTCGTACTGCTGGCCGCTGACCACGGTACCGTCGGCGGCCACGGCGAGGTGACGCACGCTGTTCATCTGCTCCGGCAGCTGTTCCTTGCTGACCAGCGTACCGTCGCGGCGTAGCAGCACCAGGCTCGGCTCCATCGCATCGAGATTCATCATCTCGCGGCTGTCGGCTTCGGTGCGGATCCCACCATTGGCGATGACCAGGGTTTCGTTGTCCGGCATCCACAGCAGCTGGTGCGGGCCGATGCCATGGGTCGCGTGCTCGCCGACGCGCACCAGCTGTCGGCCTTCCAGTCGATAGACGCCGAGCACGCCACGGCCGGCATCGGCGGTGTCGTTTTCGGTGGTGTAGAACCACTCGCCGTCCTTGTGAAACACCCCGTGCCCGTAAAAGTGGCGGTCGGCCGGCGAGGCCATGACCTGCAGCAGACGCCCGTCACGCGCATCTATCAGGTAGCTCTCGCGGCTCGGGCGACGGCCGACGAACACGGCCAAGGGCAGGTACGGGTGCGGGTAGACGTCATGGCAGCGCTCGGCGACTGGTGTGGCAAATACCTGGCTGCCATCGAGGCGGTAGCCGACGGCGTAGTGTTGCCCGTCGGCGCCATCACGTGCGGAGAGCAAAACCTGTTGCCCGTCGTGACGCGTCAGTGACCAGCCAGCGATGCCGCTGGCGGCAAGCATGGCGCCGGTCAGGCCAAGCAGGGTGCGGCGCTTCATGATCAGTCCCCGTCGTGCGCGTTGAAGCCGATCTGTACGCCGAGGGCGCGTGCCAGCTCGAGCTGGTGCAGGCGATGCAGTTGGTCTATCCGCTGGTACAGCGCATCGAGCTGCGCCCGACTCTCCTCGTTGGCGAGCATTTCGCCGAACGGCTCGGGCATGGCTTTCAGTTGTTGCAGCAGATCGGCGTAACCGGCGTCGATGCGCTTGGCCAGATCAGCCTGCTCAGCGCCGAGCAGCGCGCGCAGACCGTCCTGGTCGGCACCCAGCCAGAGGCTTTCGGCGCCTTTGACGGTGGCAGCGATATTGCTCAGGGTCGTGTCGCTGCGCCAGCCGTCGGCCTGGTACGGCTGCGGATGGCCTTTGGTCTGGCGGCCGAGCGGCGCGCCGAGCTTCTTCTTCAGGCCGTCGAGGGCCGTGACCTGAACCCGCAGCAGTTCGGCGATGGCTTCGCTCGGTTCGGCATAACGCTCGTTGGGAAAGCTGCGCAGCTGATCGGCTATGCCGTCCTTGTCCTGCCATTGCTGCAGGACGCTGGCTGCAAGCTGCTGCTGGTGCTCGCCGATGGCTGTCAGCAAGGGGCAGTAGCGCGTCCTGGTGATGGGGTCGGCGAGGTCGATGCTGCTGTCGAAAAGGACGTACTCGTAGGCGCTCAGGCCCTGCACCACGACGCTGGCGTTATCCAGATCGGCCTGGGTCAGCTCGGGCTTGGTCTTGAGCAGTGCCGTGACCTGGCGTGCAACGAGGTTCTTCTTGTCCGGCCAGAACTGGACCTGCCAGGCCAGATTGCCTTCGCCCATTGGGCCGATCAGCAGCGGCTGCAGGCCGGCCCAGGCGGTTTGCGCATGCACGAAGGCAGCATGCGCTTCGTCCAGGGTCTGGTTGTCGGCACAGAAGGCGATCGCACTGGCCGCCAGGCGGCGGTCGGCTTCCGACCACTGAGTGTAGGTCGGCAGCAATACACCATCGGCCAAGGCTTTGCTGGTCTCGGCCTGCGGGTCGGCGGGCGTGCAGGCGCTCAGCAACAAGGCGGTGAGCAGAGCGCCGCTGGCGATGCGCAGGGTGTTCGAACGGATCATGGTGTCCTCATCGGCAAGGCCGGTTGCAGCGCTTTCGCGCCGGGAAAGCATGGTGAATAGCATGGGTATTCAGAGCGACTCGAGGAAGCTCAGCAGCGCGGTACGTTCGTTCTGGTCGTAGCCGAGCACGATCTGGCGCGCCTTTTCGGCCTCGCCGCCGTGCCAGAGTATGGCTTCGAGCAAATTGCGAGCGCGGCCGTCGTGCAGGAACTGGGTATGCCCGCTGACTGCCTGGGTCAGGCCAATGCCCCACAGCGGTGGCGTGCGCCATTCCCGGCCGTTGGCCTCGAACTCGGCGCGGTCATCCGCGAGGCCTTCGCCCATGTCATGCAGCAGCAGGTCGGTGTAGGGGCGAATCAGCTGATTGGCCAACTCCGGTTCCGCGGCGTCGGCAGCGGTGGTGAACTGTGGCACGTGGCAGCTCTGGCAGCCGGCGCGGTGAAATAGCGTCTTGCCGGCGAGTACCTGTGGGTCGTCGACGTTCCGTCGCGCAGGTACGCCGAGATTGCGGGTATAGAACAGCACCTGGGCGAGGATGTCGTCGCTGACTTCCGGCTCGCCACCGTCCGGCATCGCGCGACACTCGGTCTGCCGGTCGGTGCAGCTGCTGCCACTGAGCAGACTGGTGGACAGGCCCATATCGTTGAAGAAGGCGTCGGCGTTCTGCTGGTTAAGGCTCGGCTGTCCGGCCTTCCAGCCGAAGCGGCCAATCACGGTCTGCCGGCTGGTCTGGTCGAAGACCCGGTTCGGGCGGCCGGAGATGCCGTCGCCGTTGCGGTCATCGGGATCGGCATTGGCCAGCAGCGCTTCTTCGGGAATGGCTTCGAGCAGGCCCAGGCCGATCATCGGTGGCGCGATGCGCAGGGACATCCGGGTTTCCGGATGCAAGTCACCATAGGCCAGGTCGTTCAGTTCGATTTCCGGCCTGCGCAGCTCGACTTCGGTGCCATCGGCGAAGCGCACCTGCTCGGTCGAATAGCGCAGCCGTACCTTGCCTTCCGGGGCGACGCCGGGAATCGCCATGTCCTGCAGCTGGCCGCCGTAGCTTGGCTCCGGAGCAATACCGCGTTCACGGACGACTTCGGCATGCTCGGGACCGGCCGGGATGGACAGCCGTACCAGCATCGACACGGCGCTGGTCGCATCGGGTGCCGGCGGATGGCCGCGGCCGTCCTTGATATGGCAGTTCTGGCAGGCGTTGGTATTCAGCAGCGGGCCAAGACCATCGCGAGCGGTGGTGGATGCCGGGGCGATGACCCAGGGATTTCGGAAGAAGCTGTTGCCGACGCTGAAGTCGAGTCGACGCATCGGTGCCAGATTGGCCGAAGGCATGGAGTAGGCGTTCTGGTCGAACTTCATCACCGTGGTGCTGCCGCCGGAGAGCGCCTCACCAGGTTCGGGCTGGGAGAAAGTCGGTGTTTCAACGTTATCGCAGGCGACCAGGGTCAGAGCCAGCAGCGGGAAGAGGCGGCGAAACAGCGGGCGCATCGGAAGTACCTGCAGGGCGGTGAATTAAGCCGCGCAATCTTAGCAGGCTAATCGTAATGGAATAAGAGGGATTTGCATTTGCGCGAGAGGAGCGCGCGCTCTGGGACCAGGCAGGGGTACAGCGAAAAGCCCGGCACGGGCGCAACAGCTGCGCCCGTGTCGGCGCCGATCAGAACTCGTGATCGGCGGTGTCAGGGTTGAGGTCGCTGATGCCGAGGGCACCGGCGGCCTGCTCGATCGCGGCGGTCTGCTTGACCAGTGCGCCGATGGCATCGCGTACTTTCTGCTGGCCTTCGGTGTTATCCGAAGCGATCAGCTGGTCGAAGGCCTCTCCGTTCTTCGCACTTTCAACCAGGACTTGCAGCTTGGCTTCGGTGGTTTCCAGGTCGGTCTTCAGCGTGCTGTCCACCTCTGGGCTGACGCCCTGAACCAGCGATGCCAGGCTTGGACCGGTCAACGTAGTGCCGTCGACGCGCTTGTACTCGCCGAGATAGACGTTGCGAACGCCACGGGCATTGAAGAAGTGCGAGTTGTGGGTGTTGTCGCTGAAGCAGTCGTGCTCGTCTTCGGTGGAGTTGGCTTCCAGAGCGACTTTCATGCGCTCGCCAGCCAGTTCGCCGAGGGACAGGCTGCCCATGCCGAAGAACATCTTGCGCAGGCCGTTTTCCGCGGTATCGGCTTCGAGGCTGGCGCGGTAGTTCTCGGCATTCGGCTGCCACTGCTCGACCATTTCCTGCAGGTCGCTGACCAGCAGTTCGGTCGCGACTTTCAGGTAGGTGCGGCGGCGGTCGCAGTTGTCGCCGGTGCAGCCTTCGCCTTCCACGTAGTCGGTGTAGGGCCGCTCGCCGGCACCTGGGCCTGTGCCATTGAGGTCCTGGCCCCAGAGCAGGAACTCGATCGCGTGGTAGCCAGTGGCGACGTTCGCTTCGGAGCCGGCCAGTTCGTTGAGGCTGGCCAGCAGCTCGGCGTTGATTTCGCTGGTGTCGACCTTGTCTTCGCCAATCTGCAGTTCGCTGTTGGCGATGATATTGGCTGTGGCGCCCGGGTTGCCGAGGGCGTGCTGGTAGTCGCCCTCGATGTAATCGATCAGGCCCTCATCGAGCGGCCAGGCATTGAGCTGACCTTCCCAGTCATCCACCACGGCGTTGCCGAAGCGGAAGACCTCGGTCTGCATGTAGGGAACGCGGGCCGCCAGCCAGGCCTGACGCGCGGCCTGCAGGGTCTCTTCGCTGGGGTTGGCGAGGAGGGCGTCGACAGCTTCCTGCAGTTTCACGCCGGTGGCGTGGGCATCGCTGAATACCGCCAGCGCCAGATCGGCGTAGTGGCTGACGACTGCCTTGGCCGCTTTCTCATCGGGCGCCTGCGCCTTTTCGGCTGGCACGCTTTCGGTAGTGCTTTGCGGGGCGGCAGTCTGGTTCGCGGGGGTCTTGTCCTCACCGCAACCGGCGAGTGAGATGGCCACAGCGAGGAGGCTGGCGGTTGCCCAGATGGGGGTGCGTAGCATGTGCGGGTTCCTTTGCGTGCGAGTGAACGAAGCCGAGGGCTGCTCGGAAGCCGTCAATAATGCGAAAGATTTTCATTTTGTGCAAAGCCAATGCGTGCACAGGCTCTCTCTTCCGTTTCGGTGCAGCCGGTAGAATGCTGGCGTTCTGACGGCCTTTGTCCCTGGAGATGCTATGAGCCTGAGCGCTGTGGTTGTGCTGGTTGTGCTGTTTCTCGTCGCCGCTTACGCGGTGATTCTCTACAACGGGCTGGTGCGTCTGAAGCATGGCGTCGGCAAGGCCTGGGCCAATATCGACGTGCTGCTGCGTCAGCGTCATGAAGAGTTGCCCAAGCTGGTGGAGACCTGCCGGCAGTACATGCAGCATGAACGCAATACGCTGGAGCAGGTGATCAGCGCGCGCAATGCCGTGTCCAGCGCGCGGGAGCAGGGCGATGTGAGCGCGCTGGGGCAAGCCGAAACCGGTCTGCGTGCCGGCCTCGGGCGGCTGTTCGCGCTGGCCGAGAACTACCCTGAGCTCAAGGCCAACGAGAGTTTCCGCCATCTGCAGCAGCGCATCAGCGGACTGGAAAGCGGAATTGCCGATCGCCGTGAGCTGTACAACGAGGCGGTCAACCTGAACAACGTGCGCATCGAGCAGTTCCCCGATGTACTGCTGGCGCGGACGTTCGGTTTCAAGGAGGCAGCCCTGCTGCAGTTCAGCGAGTCGGAGAAGGCCGACGTCGATCTCAAGGCGCTGTTCGGCTGAAATGCATCCGGGCCAGGTTTTCACACTCATTCTCGCCGCCGCGCTTTGCGTCGGCGGGGCGTGGATCTGCATCGGTCGCTGGTCGCGTGCCCGTCATTTGCTCGATACCCCGACTTCTCGCATTCGCTCGGCAGCCCAGGGGTATGTCGAGCTGGTTGGTGTGCTACGCGAGCTGATGGTACCGCAACCGGTGGCGCCGCTGACCGGCGAGCGCTGCCTGTGGTGGCGCTACCGTATCGAGGAGTACCGTTCCAACGGCAAGCGCAGCAGCTGGAGTGTGGTCGAACGCGGCGTCAGTGAAGCCTGGCTGCGCCTGGCCGATGCCACCGGCGAATGCCTGATCGACCCGCGTGGCGCGGAGGTCCACCCCGCCTTCCGCAAGGTATGGACCGGCGATCTGCGCCACCCGCGTGGTGTCGCTCCGAGTGGCTGGCTCGGCGTGTTCAGCATCGGCAAGCGTTATCGCTACACCGAGGAACGTCTGCACGAGGGTGAACCGCTTTACGCACTCGGTGATTTCCGCACGAGCGGCGGCGGGCGACAGGGCCTCGACCTGCAATCTGCCAAGCGCGACGTGATCCGTCAGTGGAAGGGGGATTTCGCCGGCCTGCTGCAGCGTTTCGACAGCAACGCCGACGGTCAGCTCGACGAGCAGGAGTGGAGTCGCGTACGCCTGGCGGCGCGCCTCGAGGCGGAAGATCGGCATCGCGAGAGCAGCGCCGCGCCGGCATTGCACCAGCTGGGGCAGCCCGGGGAGGCGCTGCCTTTCGTACTGTCCAGCCACGGTGAGGAAGTGCTCACGCAGCGCTTCTACTGGCAGGCCGCCGGTGGTGCACTGATGTGCCTGGCTGGCGCCGTCTGGCTGGCGTCGCAGCTGGGTGTGACGGCCTGGTAAACCGGCCGGCTCAGCGCTTGCGTTTTTCGGCGATCCAGATGGTATGCCGGGTGCCGCGGTTGCCGTGGGCGAACACCTGCACTTCTTCGGCCTTGAAGCCGGCCTTGGCGAGCTTGTCGGAAAAGGCGCGGTCGGCGCTGGCCGACCAGACCGCGAGGATGCCGGACGGGCGCAACGCGCGGGCGCAGGCGTTGAGGCCGTCAGCCGAGTACAGCCAACTATTGCTCTTCTGCGTCAGTCCCTCGGGACCGTTGTCGACGTCCAGCATGATCGCATCGAAGCCCTGGGCTTGATCCCGCAGTAACTCGGCGACGTCCTGGTTCAGCACTCGGGCGCGGGCATCTCGCAGCGGATTGCCGGACTTCTCACCGAGTGCACCGCGGTTCCACTCGATCACCCCTGGCACCAGTTCGGCGACCAGCACCTCGGCGTCCGGCCCGAGATGGCGCAACGCAGAAGCGAGGGTAAAGCCCATCCCCAGCCCACCGATCAGCACGCGGGCCTGCGACCGTGCGGCGATCCGTTTGCAGGGAATCTCCGCCAGCGCGTCCTCTGAGCCATGGGTGCGTGTGTTCATCAGCTGATTGCCGTTTCCGCCCTGGATCTTGATGACGAAGTCATCGCCATATTCGAACAGGCACAAGGCGCCGCCAGTGGGAATGGCGGCGGTATCCAGGAGTACGAAGCGTTTCATCGGGGGCTCGTTGTAGGCGGGGGCGATAAAAGGCTGGAAGTGTGGCCCATGTGCTCATGACTGGCCAGCGCCAGAGAGCAAGTGCGGGTGGCGATTCGAGGCGGCGATGCGCGCCAGCGGCGCGCTGTCGGGCTAGCGCAGCTCGGAATTGACTGCCCGATCGAATGGTGTCGACTGGCGCAGCAGCAGGTCGAGATCGCGGGCGGGCAGCGGCTTGCTGTAATAGTAGCCCTGGCCTTCCTGGCAACCTTCGGCGATCAGATAGGCTTCCTGCTCCGGTGTTTCGACGCCCTCGGCGATCACCGTCATGCCGAGGCTTTTGCCCAGCTGGATGACCGCGCGCACGATGGTCGCGCCCTCGTCCTGGCCGATGTCCTGGACGAAGCTCTTGTCGATCTTGATCTTGTCCAGCGGCAGGCTCTTGAGATAACTCAGCGAGGAGTAACCGGTACCGAAATCGTCGATCGCGATCAGCGCGCCGGAGCGCCGCAGGCTGTGCAGGTTGTGCGCTGCCGCGTCGATGTCTTCCATCAGCCCCGTCTCGGTCACCTCCAGTTCGAGGGTTTCGGCCGGCAACTGGTGCTTCTGCAGCAGCTCGCCGATCATCTGCGGTAGCTGCGGGTGGCGCAGTTGTACGGTGGAAAGATTCACCGCAACGCGCAGACCGGTGTAGCCCTCGGCATGCCACTGCCGCAGCTGGCTGCAGGCCTGATCAAGCACCCATTTGCCGATCTCGATGATGCTGCCGTTCTGCTCCGCCAGCGGGATGAACAGATCCGGTGGGACCAGCTTGCCCTGGGGGTGTTTCCAGCGGATCAGTGCCTCGACGCCGGTGATGCGGTTCTGGCGGTAGTCGACCTGGGGCTGGTAGACCAGATGGAACTCGTTGCGCTTGAGCGCTTCGCTGAGGTCCTTTTCCAGCTCCCGACGGGCGCGCATCTCGCTATCGATGCTGGCGACATAGAACTGGTAGCGGTTGCGCGAGCGGCTCTTTGCCAGCGTCATGGTCTGCTCGGCCTTTTGCAGCAGCTTCTCGGTATTGTCGCCATCTTCCGGATACAGCGTGATGCCGATGGTGGCGCGCAACCGAATCGGGTCGCCGTCGAACTCGATCGGGGTTTCCAGATCGTCCAGCAGCGCCTGGGCCAACTCGGCGGCATCGTAGGGCTGCTCGATGCCGCTGAGTACGAGGACGAACTGATCGCCGCCCAGTCGTGCCAGCGCACCGAGACGGCCAGCGGAGCCGCGCAGGCGGTCTGCGAGGGCCTTGAGCAGGCAGTCGCCGGCCTGATAGCTGTACTGCTCGTTTACACCCTTGAAGTCGTCAAGCCCCAGACAAAGCACTGCGACGCGCCGCTGCATGCGTCGAGCCTCGTCGAGAATATGGTCGAGCTGACTTTGCAGCTGCTGCCGGTTCGGCAGACCGGTCAGGGAGTCGTACTGGGTCATGCGATACAGGCTGCTTTCAGCCTCCTGACGCAGGTGCATGTTGTGTTCGATGGAGGCGAGCAAGCCGTTGGCCGTTTCCACCCACAGGCCTAGCTCGTTGCTCTCATGCCCACGGATCATCGGCAACTTGTGCTCGCCGGGACGGTCGGGGTTGATCCGCGCCAGATGCTCGATGAGCTTGGTCAACGGACGGGTCAGCAGCCACTGGTAGATCAGGAACAGCACGAAGCCCAGCGTCAGCGCACGCAGGATGCCGACGATGAAGATCACGATGGAGTCGTTGATGAATTCCTGGCCGTATTTGGCGGTGTCCAGGGTTATGCGCAGCTCGCCGTAATATTCGTTGTAAGGCGGTTTGCCGATCAGCGGAATCGAGAACTGTCGGTCGCGATGGAGAATCGGATCGGTCAGCCAGCGTGTCGGCAGGTCGATAGGTGGTCTGATCTTCAGCGCCAGCATGCCTTCGTCCGGATGGCCGATGGATGCCATTCGAATCGATTCGTGCTGGAAGAGCCCCTCCATCACCTGGGCGCCCATCTCGCGGTCGAGGCTGTAGATCGCCTGAGTGGATGGGTCGCGGGTCATGCGCAGGATGCGTTGGGCATCGGCTTCGATCAATTGGCGTGTCTTGTAGGCGCCGAAGATGATCTGTGCGCAGCTGAGCACCAGCCCTACCGCAAGCGCCGATAGCAGGACTACACGCAGGAGCTTACGCGACAGGCTATTGCGCATTTCCAGCTTCAAATGAAGGTCCTTTTCCGTGCCGACGCTCGGTTGCGGAAGTATTGTTAGTCATTCGGCAATCGTCAAAGGCAATTAAACCAGTAAGTCAGCAAGCTCCGACTGTGCCGGCAGTACGTCTTAGGATGCAAGCCCAAAGGCGTAATCCTAAGGAAACATTGCGCGTCGATTACCGATACCGTAAGGCGACTTTTTTCCGGGCTGCAAATGTATAGCGGCAGGCGACACCGAACCCTTAAATGAAAATGCCCGCAACAAGTGCGGGCATTTTCGTTAGCGCTGGGTGGCTCAGCCGGCGAAGTTCTTCGCGACGAAGTCCCAGTTGACCAGGTTCCAGAACGCTTCGACGAACTTCGGACGAGCGTTGCGGTAGTCGATGTAGTAGGCGTGTTCCCAGACGTCACAGGTCAGCAGTGGCTTGTCACCTGCAGTCATCGGGTTGCCGGCACCGATGGTGCTTGCCAGGCCGAGGCTGCCGTCGGACTTCTTCACCAGCCAGGCCCAGCCGGAGCCGAAGGTGCCGATGGCGGTCTTGGTGAACTCTTCCTTGAACTTGTCGAACGAGCCGAAGGATGCGTTGATGGCATCGGCCAGCGCGCCAGTCGGCTGACCACCGGCGTTCGGCGCCAGGCAGTTCCAGAAGAAGGTGTGGTTCCAGACCTGGGCGGCATTGTTGAAGATGCCACCGGACGAGGTCTTGATGATGCTTTCCAGATCCTTGCCTTCGAACTCGGTGCCCGGGATCAGGTTGTTCAGATTGGTCACGTAAGCAGCGTGGTGCTTGTCGTGGTGAAACTCGAGCGTCTCGGCGGACATGTGCGGCTCGAGAGCGTTCTTTTCGTACGGCAGCGGCGGCAATTCGAAAGCCATGATGTATCTCCTACTCAGGTGTCGAGGATTGATGCGGCCAGCTGGAAGGAGCGTGCGAGGCGTGCCGGCGATACCGGTGAGCAGGAGCGAATGTGCGTCCCACCCTGGCCTCTGTCGTTCCCTTCGCTCGCTACATGCTTGCGCAATCTCTGGCCGTTCACGGTCGGCCGAACAGACAGACTGAAGCCTTCCGCTCCATGTCTGCGAGCCAGCGATCATAGCACCCGACCTGCGGCAAAACCACGCGGCAACTGTATGGAATATAGGTTCCAGAGGGGTTGGCGAGGCGAAGCAGCGGATGCAAACAACTGGCTGCGCCTTGCGTGGACCGCGCCGTCGGGCTGGGCGTTCCTTGCGACCTGCAAAAATGGCGCGCGGCCGGTTGTCGCGCGCCAGGGCGTCAGCTGCCGAATGCGAGCTGTGCGGCAATCGCGAACATCATGGCAGCGACGCCGAGGTCGATCAGACGCCAGGTCAGCGGGCGGGCCAGCCAGGGTGCGAGCCAGGCGCCACCGAGCGCCAGGGTCATGAACCACAGGGTCGATGCACTGGCAGCGCCCAGTGTGTAGGCGCCTGGCTCGGGCTGCTGTGCGCCGAGTGAGCCGATCAGTACCACTGTATCGAGATAGACGTGCGGATTGAGCAACGTCACCGCCAGTGCGGCCAACAGCACCGCACGCAGCGGTCGCGGCTGCGCATCAGCGCTGCGCAGGCTCTGTGGCTTGAACGCGCGACGCAGCGCCAGGGTGCCGTACCAGAGCAGGAAGGCGACGCCGCCCCAGCGGGTGATCTCCAGCAGTAGCGGGTTGTCCGCCAGCACCGCTGCCAGTCCGAATACACCGACGCTGACCAACAGTACGTCACAGACGATGCACAGCGCCGCCACTGGCAGATGGTGCTCCCGGCGCAGGCTTTGCGCGAGCACGAACGCATTCTGCGCGCCGATCGCCATGATCAGCCCCGCTGCGACCAGAAGGCCGTTGATATAGCTTTGCCAGATTGCATTCATGCCGCACGCCTCGTCCGATTTACTGGCGAGTCTGGGCAGTGGGGCGTTATAAGAGAAACAAATTCTCTTCAGGGTGCATTAGGAATACTGATGTTCGATTACAAATTACTCGCGGCGCTTGCGGCGGTTGTCGAGCAGGCGGGTTTTGAACGAGCCGCGCAGGCGTTGGGGCTTTCGCAATCGGCCATATCCCAGCGGATCAAATTACTCGAGGCGCGCGTCGGTCAGCCGGTGCTGCTGCGCGATACGCCGCCCCGGCCGACCGAGTTGGGTCAACGATTGCTCAACCATGTGCAGCAGGTGCGCTTGCTCGAGCGGGACCTGCAAGGGCAGGTCCCGGCGCTGGACGAAAATCGCCTGCCCGAGCGATTGCGTATTGCCCTGAATGCCGACAGCCTGGCGACCTGGTGGGCCGGCGCGGTGGCGTCGTTCTGCGCCGAGCATCGGGTGCTGCTCGATCACGTGGTGGAAGATCAGGCGGTCGGGCTCAAGCGCATGCGCGCTGGCGAGGTCGCAGCCTGCGTGTGCGCGGCGGAACGGCCGCTGGCAGGTGCGCGCAGTCAGTTTCTTGGGGCGATGCGCTATCGCGCGCTGGCCAGTCCGGTCTTTGTCAGTCGGCATTTCCAGCGACCGGCAGCCGCTGCGGATCTGGCTCGGGTGCCTGCCGTGGTCTTCGGCCCGGATGACCAGCTGCAGCACCGCTACATGGCGGCAGTCGGCGGGGGAGAGGCGTTCGTCCATCACCTCTGCCCGTCGTCCGAAGGTTTCGTGCGCCTGCTGCAGAGCGGGCTTGGCTGGGGGTTGGTGCCGGAGTTACAGGTGCGCGGCGAACTTGCGCGCGGGGAATTGGTCGATGTGCTGTCCGGACCGCCGATCGACGTGCCTTTGTATTGGCATCACTGGCGTAATGGCGGGCAATTGCTCGACGAGCTGACCCGGCATCTGGTGCGTTGCGCCAGCGACTGGTTACTGGTTGATTGAGCGCTCAGGCGAGTACGCGCTGGCCTCGGTAAATGCGTACCGTGGCGCCGCTGCTGGCCGCTCGTGGTGGAGGTGGTGCCGGCAACCGATCACTGAGCACGGCGAGCTGGCGTCCGAGTTCGCGGGTCAGCTCATCGTTGGAGTTCATGCACCCGGCAAGCATTGCCGTAACCGCATCCGGTTGGTCGAGATGGATGTCGAGTTGCTGCTCATCGCGAAGTCTGCGTCGCAGGCTGCGCATGCAGTCGATAACCGCCTTGTTCAGCTCCATGCTGTGTTCCTCGTGAATTGCCCTAAGGCCCAACATCCCTGTCGGAAGTGTCTATCCGCTGGCAAGTGAGACAGAGCAAGTGGCGTACCAATTTCCGGCGTTGCTGCGCGGTTTTTGCATCTGGCAGGCGAAGCGCCCGGCTGGCGAGGCCTGCAGACTGCCCGTAGGCGATGGTCACCGCTGTGGTGCCTGTTCGCGGGGCTGCCGAGTGCGCCATTCGATGCACCGTGATGCGTATCACAAGCGGCGCACTGCTCTACCACGGTGCATCTGCTCCACCGGCGCGCCGTCACTGATGGGCACGCCCTGAATCGTTATACTGCGCGCTGTATTTCGCACCGCGCCATTGAAGGTATCCCATGCGCAACGATGCTCACGACGAACTGGACAACATTCCCAGCCTGACCGCAGGCCGTGACCGCGTGGAGCCCTATCCGGCGCCGGATCTCGAGCCGATCCGCAGAACCGCCGATGAGCCTGTGGATGACGGGCGCTCCCGCCAGAAACGTCGCCCTGCAAGCACTGCTGGCAAGGTGAGCACGGCGCCGCTGTGGGTCATGGTGCTGGCCTTGCTCCTCAGCCTTGGCGCTCTCGGTTGGTGGAGTTATCAGAAGATCGCCATGCTGGAAATGCAGCTGGTCGCCACCCAGGAAAGCTTCGCGCGTATCAGTGAGGATGCCGCGGGACGACTGCAGGACATCAGCGGGAAAGTCGTTGCGACCGAGTCCAATGTGACTACGGAAAGCGAGGCGGTGAAACTGCGCATCAAGCAGCTTGAGCAACAGGCCATCGATCTTGACCGCAAGCAGCAGGCCTTTGCTACCGAACAGCAGAGCCTGACTGGCAAACAGGGCAATCAGGATCGGCGCATGGACGAGCAGGGCAAGCGCCTCGAGCAGCTGGGTGCCGACCTGCAGGCTCAGCAGGGGAGTACTGCGACACTGGCAGAGAGCGTCAAGGCGTTGGGCAGCGAGCAGGCGTTACTCAAAACGACCCTGGGCGAGCAGGGCAAGCTGGCCGGACGGGTCGACAGCCTGAGCAAGGACGTCGCGGCGCTGAAGCAGGGCGGTAACCAGAGTCAGGCGATCAGCCGGCTGGAGCAGGACATCCTGGTGCTGCGCAGTGAGCTGGACAATCGGCCGGCGCCCGCGCCAAACGCGATCAACACCGCCGAGTTCGACTCCTTCCGGGCTCAGGTCACCCGCACCATCAATTCCATGCAGGGGCAGATCGCCAATCTGCAAGGTCAGCTCGACGGACGTTAACCGCGTAAGAGCCGCCGCGCGTATTCGCGACGGCGGCCTTTGCGCTCTACGAACCTTACAGGTCCCAGGCCAGTGACAGCCCCACTCCGTGGTCGCGGTTATCGTTGCCGCGGTAATGGTAGTTGGCGCGCAGCGCCAGACCGGGCGTCAGGCGGTGCGTCAGGCCTACGCTGAAGCGCGTCTGGTCGCCGGTCGGTACCGCGCCCGGCAGCTCGAAGCTGTTGCCCGACACACTGTTCAGCGACATGCGCAGGTCACGCCGATCCTCGTCCTCGCGCTCCACCTCCCGCGCCACCTCGCCGAATAGCCGCGTGCGTTCGCTCAGCGCATAGTCGCCGAACAGGCCGAGTGAGAGGCGCAGCGAATCCAGTTCCTGATCGTCATAGCTCAATGCAGTGGAGCGCTCGCCCTGCTCGCTGTAACCGTCGACTTCGACCTTCTGATAGCTGGCACCGACGAATGGGCCGAACTGGAGTTGATCGCCTGGCTGCATCAGGTTGAAGCCAGCCTTCGCCGCCGCGCCCCATAGCGTGCCTTCGGTGTCACCCTTTTCCGTGCGCTCGCTGATGCCAAGGGCGAACGTACGCTTGAGGTCGTGGTAGTCCAGATAACCGGCGCTGAGGCTGAAGTCGGCGAACAGACGCTGGTGTTCGTAACGGGCGAAGGCCGTGGCCAGGTAGCTGCGCATGTCGTACTCGGAGTCGTTTCTGCCCAGTTCCAGCGAGTTTTCCGCCAGGCCCAGGCTGACGCCGGCCAGCCACGTCTCACTCAAACGCTGGGTAACACCAAGCGACAGACTCAGGCCGCTACCGTCACCGCCACCGTAACCGTCGTACTCAGGCCGGTTGTAACCACCCTGGACGAAGGTGCGCCAGGCGCCGACCGCCTGCCAGTCGCCGCGCCGCGCAGACAGTTCGTTGTCCAGTTGCTGCAGGTGAGCGCGCAGTGCCGAGCGGCCCATTTCCGGTAGCAGGGATACTTCCCACGGCGCGGAAATGATCGAGTACAGGTAGTCGGCGCTGATCTGATGAACAGCGGTGGTTGGATGGACGGCGTCGTTGAACAGCAGGCGGTTAGGATCAGGTGCTGTGCCGCCGAGGCTGTAGGTCGGGTCCGGCAGGCAGGTGCCGCCCGACGCATCGAAACACACGGCTGTCTGTGCCACGTTGGGGTCGAAGCCGAAGGCGGCCAGGTCAGCACGTACCTCGGCCAGCAACAGGCGGTTGTTCACCAGCACGTAGTTGCCACCCTGGGCTTGCAGCTGGCTCGCCAGCTCGGTGTTGAACTGGTCGCTCAGAAAGTTGAATGTGGCGGCCTGGCCAGTGATGAAGCCCAATGGCGTGGTGCCGACATCCGGCAGATCGGAGACGATGATGTAGCGCGCGCCCGCGGCCTGGAGTGCAGCGACGCCAGCCACCAGATTACCGGCGGCGTCAGCCATCGTGACCGGGTTGGTGCCGAGCTGGAAGATGTCGTTACCGCCGCCGTTCAGGTAGTAGAGAGCATTGCTGTCGACGCGCGGGTTCTCGACCAGATAGCCGGGCCGGGTCCGGATAGAGCCGCCCGCGGAAACGGTCGAGTCGAGGGTGATCGAATCGAGAATCTGGTCGGTGCGGTAACCGCCGACGGCATAGTTGGTGCCGTCCGGATTGCCTGTGAGGACTGCCGGTAACAGCGGCGTGGAGGGTAACGATTGAAGGCCCAGCATACTCGCCAGGCGTTGCGTACCGACCTCGCCAATATATTCGCCGGCACCGTAAGTGGGGCCGGTTCGGTTGGTGAAGCGCAAGCCTCCGGTAGGGTTGCCCCCGAGGGTCGGGCTTTGCAGGTCGGGAAAGTTGCCAGCATCGCTCAGTGAGTCGCCGAACACGACGAACTGACTGAACGGGCCATTATCGGCGATGGCCGCGTCTGTCGCGCAGGTGAGTAGAACGGCTGCCGCAAGCGGTTTGAGGGCGCTCTGCACGGGTAACTCCTTATTGTTCTTTTTGTTTGGATGCATCGCTCGCACATGCGCGGGCGATCCGGCCACGCTATTGGGAGCCGCCAGCGGGTATAAGCGCCCGAAAGGGCGATTTTTCCGAACGGTAGATCGTTCTTAGGAGTTACTTGCAGCTTTGATTTCATTGTCCTGGCTCAAGGGTTTTTGATGGCCAACTGATACCATTCGCCGCGCTTGCGCTTCTGTGGACGCCCAATGCGCCGCCGAACGGTGATGCGTTGAGACGGATATTGAAAAGCAGCGAGCGGCAACCGGAGCCGTCCGCTGTGTAAAGAACCTTCCCTGCCTGGGAGCACAATAATAAATGCCATCGATTCTCGACCTGCTGCGCAGTCGCCTGAGCTCGTTGCTGCCCAGCGAGCTCAAGCCCAGCGAGCTTCGCCATCTGCTGAGCCCGCGACGCCATCCACTGCTGCTCTGCCAGCGCCGCGCGACCTTGATCGTCAACCGCGTTCGCCTGTTCGCCTTTCTGTTCGCAGTGCTCACCCCGCTGTGGAGTCTGATCGATCTGATGGTGTTCGAGCCCAGGCTGTGGGCGGCGCTGGCCGGTTTTCGGATGATGGCGTGCTTGGCGTTCACCTGCCTGCTGCTGTTCTACCGTCCAAGCGGAAATCTGCTCGATGCCTATCGGGCGATCGCAATCCTGTTCGCCATCCCGACCATCTTCTACATCGCCTCGCACACCTTGCTCGGCAGCTATCAACTGGCGCAGTTCTCCGCCGTGGTCGGCGCCGGCTACGCCTTTCTGCCGTTCGTGCTGATGGCCGGGCTGACCATCTTTCCCCTGACCCTGGTGGAGAATCTGGTGCTGTCCAGCCTGTTGCTGCTGGCCCAGGCGCTGGCTGGCTATCTCAGCTGGGCGACGCTGAATTGGCCGTCGTTCGCCGGTGCCTTCTGGCTGCTGATCCTGATCGCCGGCGTCGCCAGCCTGGCCAGCATGAGCCAGCTGGCGTTCATGTTCGCGCTGGTGCGCCAGGCCATCCGGGACCCGCTCACCGGGGTCTTCTCCCGCGGCAGCGGCGAGGAGATTCTTCGGCTGCAGTGGGACAGCGCACAGCGCAAGGATGGTCCGCTGGCGCTGGCATTCATCGACCTCGACCACTTCAAGTCGATCAACGACAACCATGGCCACGAATCCGGCGATCAGGTACTGCGCGAGGCGGCCAGGCGTCTGGTGGCGACGCTGCGTGGCTCCGACAGCCTGCTGCGCTGGGGCGGCGAAGAGTTCCTGCTGATCATGCCGGAGACCGACATGCAGCAGGCGCACATGGCGCTCGAGCGCATCATTGGCCAGGGCCTCGGCGTGCGGCCGGACGGTGCGCCGCTGACGGCGAGCATCGGGCTGGCCGAACGCCGTTGCGATCAGGTCGCGGACTACCGTGACCTGCTGGAGCTGGCGGATAAGCGCATGTACTGCGCCAAGACAAGCGGGCGCAATCGCCTCTGCGCCATGGAGCCGGAGGCTGTGCAGCCGCCCCAGGCATTCGCCGTGGGAGGCTAGTCGTCAGCCATTGGCCAAGCCGAAGACGTGCCGCATGTAGCTGACGAATGCCTCATCGCGGCACATGGTCTTGCCCGGCGAGTCGGAGATTTTTGCCACCGGTTGACCATTGCAGGCGGTCATCTTGATGACCATGTTGGTCGGCTCCACGCCCGGGATGTCGCAGGTCAGTCCGGTGCCGATGCCGAAACTCGGATTGCTGCGCCCGATCAACGCGCGATGGAGTTCCAGCGCTCTGGCCAGGTCCAGCCCATCGGAGAAGATCAGCTGGCGGGTTTTCGGATCGATACCCAGGCGCTGGTAATGCGCGATGGCCTTCTCTGCCCACAGCAGAGGGTCGCCAGAGTCATGACGCAGGCCGTCGAACAGCTTGGCGAAGTACAGATCGAAATCGCGCAGGAAAGCATCCATGGTGATGCAGTCGGTGAGCGCAATGCCTAGCGCTCCACGATATTCGCGAACCCAGCAGTCCAGCGCCGCGACCTGGCTGTCGATCAGCCGCGGGCCGAGCTGCTGATGCGCCATGATCCATTCGTGGGCCATGGTGCCCATCGGCTTCACGTTCCGCGTGCGTGCCAGATGCACGTTGCTGGTGCCGGCGAACCGGCCGGGAAAATCGCATTGCAGTCGGTCCACCACCATCGCCTGTACGGCAAAGGAGAAACGACGGCGTGTGCCGAAATCCGCCAGGGTGAAGCTGGCCAGTTCGTCGCTGCTGGCCTGGCTGCGTAGCCAGTGCAGCTTCTCATCCAGCCGGTCGCGCGCCTGGGCCAGCGTCACCGCCGGGTAGCGCGCGCGGTTGCGCACCTCGCTGACGATGGCCAACAGCGGCACTTCGAACAGGATCACATGGAGCCAGGGGCCGCGCAGGTGCATCACCAGCTCACCGTCCTCGATGCTCACCTGCAGATAACGCAGATCGAAACGGAACAAACCGAGGAAGCGGATGAAGTCGGGCTGCATGTAGGGGATGCGCTCGAGGTAGGCCAGCTCCTCGGCTGTCATCTGCAGCTCGGCAAGCGCCTCGATCTGCTGGCGGATCTCGTCGAGGTAGGGCGTCAGGTCCTCACCGGAGCGGCTGCGGAATGCCCACTCCACCTCCGCGTTCGGATAGTGATGCAGCACCGCCTGCATCATGGTGAGCTTGTAGAAATCGGTATCCAGCAGGCTCTGGACGATTCGTTCGGAAAAGGCGCTGCTGTTCATCGACCGCTCCAGCTTGAAATGCCTGTCGATGATATCGACAAACGGCAAGGGATGCAGGTCATCGTTATAAGTTAGGAATGAATAAAATAACCGCAGATATCAGCTTCTGCCTGGCCGTCGCTTTGCGCAAACGGCTTATAAATATAATTCGGCCGGCTATATATCGATCGGATAGCAATATCGCATTACTTTGCAGTTTCGTTTTTGATTATTCGCTTAAAGGATTGAGTGGAGAAATGAAGAAGGGCAGGGCCATACGGCGCCTGCCCTTCTTCATCTCTTCAGCTTTTAGCTGCTGCGGCCACCGCCGTGGCTGTTCTGGCCACCCTTGCGGCCGGCCTCGGAGGCCTTCTCGCGGTCGTTGGCGAAGTTGCCGCCGCTGTTGTGACCACCCTTGCGGCCGGCCTCGGATGCTTTCTCTCGATCGTTGGCGAAGTTGCCAGGATTACTATTTGCCATGTGTTTTTCTCCTCAATTGGATAGACACGTTCACAAACGGCTGAAAGAGAGAGATCAATCAGCCTCACTGTGTCAGAGGAAGACTTCAGGCAAGAGTTTCGGTGAATTCAAAAGTGTAGACGAATGGTTTTCCCCATGTTGCGTATGACTATGGCGGACTGAAATTACAGGCGAAGCGGCAAAGTTGCAGGAACGAATTACGATTATCCGAGAGCGGACTTATCCAGCCGCGCCTCAGGCCGCTAGTTTCGTCTTGCGCTCGGCCAGAAGGCGCATCACGTAGCCGATCTTCAGCGCCGTGGGGCCGAGGATGACCAGCGCATGGGCCGCGATGATGCTGCCCATCGCCAGATGTCGATCGAACAGGTAGGCGCCGCTGATGCCCAGCAGCAGGAGCAGTATGCCTGCGACCATGAGCGCATTTGCGGCGCCCATCAGGCGTTGTGGAGAAGCTGAGTGATAAAGCATGACTGAATCTCCTTCGGGGAGAGGCTCGCGCCGGGCGAGCCTCCGAATGGATCAATCGAGTGCCGAAGCGGGACCGAAGAACTCGTAGCGGGTTTGCTGTTCCGGCACACCGAGTGACTTCAGCTGACGGCGGACGGCAGCCATGAAGGGTTTCGGCCCGAGGAAATAGGCGTCCACGTCGCGGTCTTCCGGTAGCCACCTGCCAAGCTGTTGCTCGGTCAGGCGGCCAACGGCATCCGGCGCGGCATCTGCGCCGTCGTGCTCCTCATAGCAGTAGAAACGCTTGAGCTGGGCGTGACGCTCGGCCAGCGCGTCCACGCTGCGGCGGAACGCATGCACGCCGGCATTGCGCGCGCAGTGGATGAAGTGCACCGGTCGTGCGCTGGCCAGAGCCTGTTCCAGCATCGCCAGGGTAGGCGTGATACCGACGCCACCGCTGATCAGCACCAGGGGTTTGTCGCCCGGTTCGAGGGTGAACTCGCCAGCCGGCGCGAACAGCTCCAGCACGGCACCTTCGGGCATGGCATGCAGCGCGTTCGAGGCGACGCCGCCGGGTTCGCGCTTGACGCTGATGCGGTATTCGCTGCCATTGCTGGCGGCGGACAGCGAGTAGTTGCGGCGCACCTCCTGGCCGTCGACCTCCAGGCGCAGGCCGATGTACTGGCCGGGCAGAAAGTCCATCAACGCGCCGCCATCTTCCGGCTGCAGGTGAAAGGAGGTGATCTCTGCGCTTTCGACGGTCTTGCGCGCAATGCGAAAACGCCGCGCCCCCCGCCAGCCTCCATCCGCCTCGGCCTTGGTCTGGTAGAGATTCTCCTCCTGACCGATAAGGATGTTGGCGAGTTGCTGGTAGGCGGCGCCCCAGGCGTCGATCACGGCGTCGGTAGCGATCTCGTCGCCGAGCACTTCGCGGATCGCCCGCAGCAGGCAGGAGCCAACCAGCGGGTAATGCTCGGGCAGTACCTGCAGCGCGACATGCTTGTTGATGATCTGAGCGACCAGCGGGCCGAGGGCGTCGAGCCGGTCGATGTGTTTGGCATACATCAGCACGCCGTTGGCCAGTGCACGCGGCTGTTCACCGCTGGCCTGGTGGGCCTGATTGAACAGCGGGCGCACTTCGGGATGTTCACTGAGCAGCAAGTTGTAGAAATGGGTGGTCAAGGCCTCGCCGCCGCTTTCCAGCAGCGGCACGGTGGCTTTGATAAGGGCAGTCTGTTCAGCGCAAAGCATTGCTAACTCCTCTGATGGGAAAGTCGTCCTGTATTCGCGGGGCGAACACGAAACGTTCTGCCATAGAGGCTTTCAACAATCGTTCCAGGTCGAAAATTGACTTGAATCAAGGTTTGCAGGATGTGCGAGGTAAAAAGAACCTTGGCTCTTCATGGTCATATGGACCTTAAAGGGTCGAAATCACCTTGGTTGTGCGATCGAACCTCGCCCGCTGGCAGCTTTCTTACCAGGGGCAATCCGCGATATTTCATTCAACAGCAGGAGAGAGGGCCATGGAGATCTACCACATCACCCACGAAGATGACCGCTGGGTGCTACGCGAAGAAGGCGATCAGCGCGCGTTGCTCGAAGCCGGGAATCGACAGGACATTCTCGATGAGACGCGCGACTACATGAAGCTGCGTACTGCGCTGGTGAACGTCCACGGCGACGACGGCAGCATCGAGGAGGAGCATCGCTACCCGCAGGAGCAGAACCCGCTGGAGACCAAGGGCTGACCGCTTGGCCATTGTGCGCTGGGTGGGCTGCGAACCTAGTCGAGGACTTCGATACGCAGCGTGTTGGTGGTGCCAGGTTGGCCGAGCGGCACGCCAGCGGTGATCAGCACCGTGTCACCACGGCCGGCCATGCCCTGGGCGCGCGCCAGCTCGAGGGCGTGGCTGCTGACCTGCTCCATATCGCGCATCGGTGCATCCACCACCGAATACACGCCCCAGGCCACCGTGAGCTTGCGCGCGGTGGCGGTGCTCGGCGTCAGGCTTAGGATCGGCGTGGCCGGGCGCTCGCGCGAGGCTCGCAGGCTGGAGCGGCCTGATTCGGTGTAATTGACCAGCACCGCAATCGGCAGGATGCCACTGATGCGGCGGATCGCGCAGCTGATGGCATCCGGCAGCGTTGCCTCGGCATTCGGTCGGTGCACATCGAGCTGGGCCTGGAAATCCGGGCCGCCTTCGACCTGGCGGATGATCTTGCTCATCATGCTCACCGCTTCCAGCGGGTAGTCGCCCGAAGCGGTTTCCGCCGACAGCATCACCGCGTCCGCACCCTCGGCAACCGCGTTGGCCACGTCGGTGACCTCGGCGCGCGTCGGCGCCGGGGCGAAGCGCATGGACTCGAGCATCTGCGTCGCCACCACCACCGGGCGGCCGAGCTGGCGGCAGATGCGCACGATGTTCTTCTGAATGCGTGGCACATTCTCCGGCGGCACCTCCACGCCGAGGTCGCCACGCGCGACCATGATCGCGTCGGACAGCCGCGCGATCTCGCGCAGGTGCTGCACCGCCGAAGGTTTCTCGATCTTCGCCATGAGGAAGGCGCGCTCACCGATCAGCTTGCGCGCTTCGTGAATGTCTTGCGGGCGCTGGACGAAGGACAGGGCCACCCAATCCACGCCCAGTTCAAGGCCGAAAGCCAGGTCGCGGCGATCCTTCTCCGTCAGCGGGCTAAGCTCCAGCACTGCTTCCGGCACGTTGACGCCCTTGCGGTCGGACAGCTCGCCGCCGGCGACCACGCGGGTGTCGATGGCATCGCTGTGGCGCGCGGTGACCGTCAGACGCAGGCGGCCATCGTCGATCAGCAGCTGCATGCCCGGCTCCAGCGCGGCGATGATCTCCGGGTGCGGCAGGTTCACGCGTCGGTTGTCGCCCGGCGTCGGGTCCAGATCCAGACGAAAGGCCTGATCGCGATCCAGCCGCACCTTGCCCTCGGCGAAGCGGCCGACCCTGAGCTTGGGCCCTTGCAGGTCCATGAGGATGCCGATCGGTTGGTTCAGCTCACGTTCCACCTCGCGAATCCAGGCGAAGCGTTCGGCATGGTCGGCGTGCTCGCCATGGCTGAAGTTCAGGCGGAACAGGTTGACCCCTGCCGCGACCAGCGCCCGTACATCATCGATGCTGCGGGTGGTGGGGCCGAGGGTGGCAAGTATCTTGACCTTCTTGTCGGGTTTCATGGCGGGCTCGCTGGCAGGTGAACGTCCTCGGTCTAGGCCGAGGGCGGCAGAATCAGGATGGCGCGGAAATCGTTGACGTTGGTACGCGTCGGACCGGTAACGATCAGGCTGTCCAGCGCGGCGAAGTAGCCATAGCCGTCGTTGTTGGCCAGCGCATCGGCGGCACGCAGGCCCTGTGCTTCGGCGCGGGCGAAGCTGTCCGGGGTCATCAGTGCGCCGGCGTTGTCCTCGGAACCGTCGATGCCATCGGTGTCGCCGGCCAGGGCGTATACACCGGGCAGGCCTTGCAGGCTTTCGGTGAGGGCAAGCAGGAATTCGGCGTTGCGTCCGCCACGGCCGTTGCCGCGCACGGTCACCGTGGTCTCGCCGCCGGAGAGAATTACGCAGGGCGCGGCGATCGGCTGGCCGTGCAGCACCACCTGGCGGGCAATGCCGGCATGCACCTTGGCCACCTCACGCGCTTCGCCTTCCAGGTCGCCGAGGATCAACGGGGTGATACCGGCGGAACGGGCTACTTCGGCTGCCGCATCGAGCGACTGCTGCGGCGTGGCGATCAGCTGGAAGTGGCTGCGCGAGAGCATCGGGTCGCCCGGCTTGAGGGTTTCCGAGCGCGGGTCTTCGAGCCAGGCGCGCACATTGGCCGGCACCTCGATGTGGTAGCGCTCGAGGATCTCCAGTGCCTGCGCCGATGTGGTCGGATCGGCGACGGTCGGGCCAGAGGCGATCACCGTGGCTTCGTCGCCGGGCACGTCGGAAATCGCATAGGTGTATACGCTCGCCGGCCAGCAGGCCCTGGCCAGGCGGCCGCCCTTGATCGCCGAGAGATGCTTGCGCACGCAGTTCATCTCGCCGATGTGCGCGCCGGAACGCAGCAGCGCCTTGTTGATCGCCTGCTTGTCGGCCAGCGAGATGCCCTCGGCTGGCAGTGCCAACAGCGAGGAACCGCCGCCGGAAAGCAGGAAGATCACCCGGTCGCTTTCCTCGAGGTTGCTGACCAGCTCCAGTACGCGGCGTGCGACGCGCTCGCCGGCATCGTCCGGGACCGGGTGCGCGGCCTCCACCACCTCGATGCGGCGGCAGTCGGCGTGATGTTCGTAGCGGGTCACCACCAGCCCGGAGAGTTCGCCTGCCCAGACCTGCTCAATGGCTTCGGCCATGGCCGCAGCCGCCTTGCCGGCGCCGATGACGATGGCTCGGCCGCTGCGGTCTTCGGGCAGATGGTCGGCGAGCACATGGCGCGGATGGGCGGCCTCGATGGCGCTATCGAACAGCTGGCGCAGCAGGGCTTGGGGATCGATGGGCATCTCTGGCTCCTTGGGTCTTTTTGCAGAGGCCGATTGCAGACCTTAGGGCTCGGCAATGCAAGCGCTAAGGGTTGAAATCGACCCGCCCGGCAGTCGGGCCGTGACTCCTTGTGCCGGGCGAATCGAAAAGGTGCCGTCCGCAGACGGCGGTTGGCGTGCAGGCGCGCGGGGCCCTGGTCGTGGGGGGGACGCGATGATTCCGACCCCGCGTACCTGCACACCAACCCTTTGAGCATCACTGGTGCCGAGCGTTGCGCTGATCCCACCACCTGGTCTGTCTGTCCCTGAAGGTGGGGGCGCAGGCCCGACTCAGTGCGCTCGAAGGCTTTACTCCTTGCGGATCGAGAAATTGGCCATGTGCTCCAGGCCCTTGATCAGTGCCGAGTGGTCCCAGCCGCTGCCGCCGATGGCTGCGCAGGTGCTGAACACCTGCTGGGCGTTGGCGGTGTTGGGCAGGTTGAGGCCCAGCTCGCGGGCGCCGGCCAGGGCGAGGTTGAGGTCCTTCTGGTGCAGGCTGATGCGGAAGCCCGGATCGAAGGTGCCCTTGATCATGCGCTCGCCGTGCACTTCGAGAATCTTCGAGCCGGCAAAGCCGCCCATCAGCGCCTCGCGCACCTTGGCCGGGTCGGCGCCGTTCTTCGCGGCGAACAGCAGGGCCTCAGCGACCGCCTGAATGTTCAGCGCGACGATGATCTGGTTGGCCACCTTGGCGGTCTGGCCGTCGCCGTTCTCGCCGACGCGGGTGATGTTCTTGCCCATCGCCTGGAACAGCGGCAGGGCGCGCTCGAAGGCCGCTTCGCTGCCGCCGACCATGATCGACAGGCTGCCGGCCTTGGCGCCGACTTCACCGCCGGATACCGGCGCGTCGAGGTATTCGGCGCCGCTCGCCTTGATCTTCTCGGCGAACTGCTTGGTGGCGCTGGGGGAGATCGAGCTCATGTCGATCACCACCTTGCCCGGGCCGACGCCAGCGGCGATGCCCTGATCGCGGAACAGCACGTCCTCGACCTGCGGCGTATCCGGCACCATGACGATGATGAACTCGGCTTCCTGTGCGACTTCCTGCGGCGTGGCCAGGGCGATGGCGCCGGCCTGCACCAGGTCGGCGGGTGCCTTGTCATGATGTTCGGAAAGGAATATCTGGTGGCCTGCGTTCTGCAGGTTGCTTGCCATGGGTTTGCCCATGATTCCGGTGCCGATAAATCCGATCTTAGCCATGGTCGTTTCTCCTCAAATTCTGTTCGGGTCAGATGGCGTTGTGTGTCTTCAGCCAGGCGAGGCCTTCGGCTGTGCTGGTGGCCGGCTTGTACTCGCAGCCGACCCAGCCCTGGTAGCCGATGCGATCCAGATGCTCGAACAGGAAGCGATAGTTGATCTCGCCGGTGCCCGGCTCGTTGCGACCGGGGTTGTCCGCCAGCTGGATATGGTTGATGGCCGCCAGGTTGTTCTCGATGGTCCGCGCCAGGTCTCCCTCCATGATCTGCATGTGGTAGATGTCGTACTGCAGGAACAGGTTGGCGTGACCGACCTTGCCGCGAATCTCCTGCGCCTGGGAGGTGTTGTTGAGGAAAAAGCGCGGGATGTCGCGGGTGTTGATCATCTCCATCACCAGGCGAATGCCGGCTTCCTCGAGCTTCTGCGCGGCGTAGCGCAGGTTTTCGATAAAGGTGATTTCCAGCTGGCCGAGGTCGGCGCCACGCGGAGCAATGCCGGCCAGGCAGTTGACCTGGGTGTTGCCGAGCACCTTGGCGTAGGCGATGGCCTGGTCCACGCCGGCGCGGAATTCCTCGACCCGCTCCGGCAGGATGGCTATGCCGCGCTCGCCACCGGCCCAGTCGCCGGCCGGCAGGTTGAACAGCACCTGGGTCAGCTGGTTGGCGTCCAGCCGGGCCTTGATCTCCTCGGCCGGGTGGTCGTAGGGGAACAGGTATTCGACGCCGGTAAAGCCGGCTTCGGCAGCGGCGGCAAAGCGGTCAAGGAAATCGACCTCGGTGAACAGCATGGACAGATTGGCGGCAAAGCGGGGCATGGTTCTCTCTCTCCTGATCTGTAGGGATCAAATTCGGTCTGCATTGCGGCGGTGCGGTGACCACCCTGGGTGTTGCGTTGCGGTGGATATGCTTCGCGACATCCACCCTACGGTTGCACTGCACTGCACTGCACTGGCGTAGGGTGGAAAACCGCGAAGCGTTTTCCACGCGTGTGGGTGATGCCTAATCCAGCAATCCAACCGCCGTCGGCGCGTCTTCCCGGCCTTCGGCCAGCGCCTCGAACTCGTTGATGGCGTCGATCTCGGTACCCATGGCGATGTTGGTCACCCGTTCGAGGATCACCTCGATCACCACCGGCACCTGATGCTCGGCCATCCAGGCCTGCGCCTGTTCGATGGCCGGGCGCAGGTCTTCCTGCTTGAACACGCGCAGTGCTTTGCAGCCCAGCCCCTCGACCACCGCGACGTGATCGACGCCGTAGCCTTCCATTCCGCTCTGGTCGGCATTGATGTTCTCGAAGCCGAGCTGCACGCAGTAATCCATCTCGAAACCGCGCTGCGACTGGCGGATCAGCCCGAGGTAGGCGTTGTTCACCAGAATGTGGATGTAGGGCAGCTTGAACTGCGCGCCCACCGCCAACTCCTCGATCATGAACTGGAAGTCATAGTCGCCCGAAAGCGCCACTACCTTGCGCGTCGGGTCCGCGGCAACCACGCCGAGCGCTGCCGGAATGGTCCAGCCGAGCGGGCCGGCCTGGCCGCAGTTGATCCAGTGGCGCGGCTGGTAAACGTGCAGGAACTGCGCGGCGGCGATCTGCGACAGGCCGATGGTGCTGACGTAGCAGGTGTCCTTGCCGAAGGCGTTGTTCATGCACTGGTACACACGCTGCGGCTTCATCGGCACGCTGTCGAAGTTGGTCTTGCGCAGCATGGTGCGCTTGCGTTCCAGGCAGTCGGCGGCCCAGGCGCGGCGATCCGGCAAACGGCCTTCGGTCTTGCGTGCCTTGGCCACGTCGACGAACAGCTCCAGCGCGGCGCGGGCGTCGGAAACGATGCCGTAGTCCGGCGCGAAAACCCGGCCGATCTGGGTCGGCTCGATGTCGACGTGAACGAAGGTGCGGCCCTTGGTATAGGTTTCCACCGAGCCGGTGTGGCGGTTGGCCCAGCGGTTGCCGATGCCGAGCACGAAGTCGGATTCCAGCATGGTCGCGTTGCCGTAGCGGTGGCTGGTCTGCAGGCCGCACATGCCGGCCATCAGCGGATGGTCGTCGGGGATCGAGCCCCAGCCCATCAGCGTCGGGATCACCGGCACGCCCACGGTCTCGGCGAACTCCACCAGCAAGGTTTCGGCCGCGGCGTTGTAGATGCCGCCGCCGGCGACGATCAGCGGACGCTCGGCGGCGCAGAGCATGTCGATGGCCTTCTCGATCTGCTTGCGGGTCGCCGCCGGCTTGTACACGGCGAGCGGCTCGTAGGTGTCGATGTCGAATTCGATCTCGCCCATCTGCACATCGAACGGTAGGTCGATCAGCACCGGTCCGGGACGCCCCGAGCGCATCACATGGAAGGCCTGCTGGAACACGCGCGGCACCAACGCCGGTTCGCGAACGGTAACCGCCCACTTGGTCACCGGCTTGGCAATAGATTCGATATCGACGGCCTGAAAGTCCTCCTTGTGCAGCTTGGCACGCGGCGCCTGGCCGGTGATGCAGAGGATCGGGATCGAGTCGGCCGAGGCAGAATAGAGGCCCGTGATCATGTCGGTGCCGGCCGGGCCAGAGGTGCCGATGCACACGCCGATGTTGCCCGGCTTGGCACGGGTATAGCCCTCGGCCATGTGCGAGGCACCCTCGACGTGGCGGGCGAGGATGTGGCGGATGCTGCCGTCGGCCCGCAGGGCGGAATACAGCGGGTTGATCGCGGCACCGGGGATGCCGAAGGCGGTGTCGATGCCTTCCTTGCGCAATACCGCGACGGCGGCGTCGATTGCTCTCATGCGGGCCATGGACCACTCCTCTTATTCGATAGTTTTTCTACTTGGCTCAAGCATGCCGCCCTGGATTCGCTGGCGGAATTGGTCGAGACTTCAGTTCTGTCGATATCAGGAGTATCGAATGGATCGCTATACGACCCTGCGCAGCTTCGTGCTGGTGGCCGACTGCGGCAGCTTCGCCGCGGCTGCGCACAAGGAGAACGTCACCCCGGTGGTGATGGGCCGGCGGCTGGATGCGCTGGAGCGGCATCTGGGTGTGAAGCTGATGCACCGCTCGACGCGCGGGCTGTCATTGACCGATCTGGGCGAACAGTACCTGGAGCGCGCCCGTGGGCTGCTGAAGGATTTCGACGAGGTGGACGCCAGCATCAGCCATGACCGCACTTCGGTGCGTGGCCATCTGGTGGTGTCGGCGCCGGCGGCATTCGGGCGTCGGCATATCGGCCCGCACGCACCGGCGTTCCAGGCGCGCTATCCGGACCTGCAGCTGTCGTTCAACTTTACCGACAGCGTGGTTGACCTGGTGCGCCACGGTTACGACATGGGCATTCGTATCGGCGAGGTGACCGACCCAAACTATGTGGCGGTGCGGCTGTTTCCGAACAGGCGGGTGGTATGCGGCTCGCCGGAGTACTTCGCCCGCCATGGCACGCCGACGGCATTGGAAGAGCTGACGCAGCACAACTGCCTGGCCTTCAACCTGCAGGGCGGGCAGCAGCGGGGCTGGACTTTCCTGCGCGACGGCAGGCAGGTGGCCATCCGCGTGGCTGGCAATCTGGACTGCAATGACGGTGAGCTGCTGTTCGACTGGGTCAAGCAGGGCCTGGGCATCGGCTGGCGCTCTACCTGGGAGATCCAGGCCGAGCTCAAGCGTGGCGAGCTGGTCACGGTACTCGACGAGTACGCGCTGCCGGCCTACGACATCCAGGCGGTGTACCCGCAGCAGCGCTATCTGCCGGCCAAGGTGCGTTTCTTCATCGACTACCTGAAGGACATCTACAACGCACCGGGCTATTGGGAAGTGCGCTGAGCAGCTCAGTTGCCGCGGTAGGTGGAGAAGCCGTAGGGGCTCAGCAGCAGCGGGATGTGGTAGTGCTCGACGCTGCCATCGGCTTCGAAGATCACCGGAACTTCGGGGAAAAAGGTGCTGGCCTTCTGCGTGGCGAACCAGTCGCCAGTCATGAAGGTGACGCGGTAGGTGCCCTTTTCTAGCGCCTTGCCTTCTGGGTAGAGCGCGGTGATGCGGCCTTGGGCGTTGGTCTCGCCACTATTGAGTGATTTCCAGGCATCACCCTGACGTTGTTCCAGTGTGACGCGCACATCCGGTGACGGCAGGCCGTTTTCCAGATTGAGCACATGCACACTGAGCGGGTTGCCAGCTGCGAGGGTGAGACCGGACAGGCCGCTGAGCATCAAGCCGGCGGCGATTGAACGTAGTGCTTTCATGGGGTTTTCCTTTTCTTCAGTGGGAGGAGGGCAGCAGTTTTTCGATGGCGGCCATGGCGCAGGCCTCGTCGTTCTTGGCACCGCCGGCACCGGCCACGCCGATGGCACCAATCACCTCGTCGCCGACCTTCAGCGGCACGCCACCGCCGAGCAGCAACAGTTCATCCAGCGTGTTGAGGTTGGTGGCATCCGGCGTCGCGGCGGCGCGTTCGGCGAACAGGCGGGTCGGCGTCTTGCTCGACAGCGCGGTGTAGGCCTTGCGCTGCGCTGCGAGGGTGTTGTGCGGGCCGACGTTGTCGTCGCGGCGCAGGGCCACGAGGTTGCCGCCGCGATCTACCACCGCGACCGCCGCCGTGCGGTTTTCGGCGTGGCACTGATCCAGCGTGGTCTGGATCAGGCCGTCGGCCAGGGCCAGCGAGACGTTCTGTTGGGTGATCGGTGCTGGCGTGGCGGCGTTGGCGCTTAGGGCCGGGGTAAGTAATGCCAGCGTCAGCAATGACAGTGTGGCTGCGATACGCATATCGGTTTCCTTGGGTGGCTGAGCTTCGGGGCGCATGGTGCCGATGCCTGCCCGTCAGAACCGTTGCCTGCGCATTACGCTTTTGTAATGGCTCGCAGTGCGGCGGCGCCATAACCTATGCGCCATCAGCGAGGTGATCCGATGCGAATTCTGGTGGTGGAGGACGAAGCCAAGACGGCCGACTACCTCAAGCGTGGTTTGGAGGAGTCCGGCTACCGGGTGGAGGTCGCGCGCAACGGCGTCGACGGCAAACACCTGATCGAGGAGGAGCCGTTCGACCTGGTGATCCTCGACGTCATGTTGCCGGGGCTCGATGGATGGCAGCTGGTGCAGGTGGTGCGCAAGCGTTCGACGCATACGCCGGTGCTGTTCCTGACGGCGCGCGATGCGGTGGAAGACCGTGTGCGCGGGTTGGAGCTGGGCGCCGACGACTATCTGGTCAAACCGTTCTCCTACGCCGAGCTGCTGGCGCGGGTACGCACTCTGCTGCGCCGCGGGCCACCGCGCGAGGTCGAACGCTTCCACGTCGCCGATCTCGAGCTGGACCTGCTGCGCCGCCGCGTTACTCGCCAGGGCGAGCGAATCAGTCTGACGAACAAGGAGTTCGCCTTGCTGCATCTGTTGCTCAGTCGCCAGGGTGAGGTGCTGTCCCGCGCGCAGATCGCTTCGCAGGTCTGGCAGATGAATTTCGACAGCGACACCAACGTGGTCGACGTCGCGATCCGCCGCCTGCGCGCAAAGGTCGATGATCCCTATCCGCTCAAGCTCATCCACACCGTGCGCGGTATGGGTTACGTGCTGGAGACAGCATCGTGAGGCTGTTGCCGCGCTCGCTCAGCCTGCGCCTGGCCATCGCTTTCGCCCTGGTGGCGGTGGTGCTGCTCGGTGCCATCGGCCTCTATCTGTACCGCTCGCTGGAGCGGGAAATCAGTTGGCGTGACGATCAGGCGCTGCTCGGCCGGCTGGAGCGCATGCAGGCGCTGCTGGAAGACAGCGCCAGCGTCGAAGCGCTTCGGCAGCGTCCCCAGCTTTACGAAAACATGCTGGGCAATCGCGACAGCCTGCTCTGGTTGCTCGACGCTCAGGGACGCGCGCTGATCGAGATCAACCCGGCGCGGCTGGCGATACCACCACTGCTGGCCGGCGATGCTGCGGAGCTGACCGATACTGATGGAGCGCGGCTGGCCTGGCGGCGGCTGCCGGGCGAGGCGGGGTTGACGCTGGTGGCCGGGCGCATGCTCGTCGAGCGCGAACAGATGCTCGCCGCCTACCGCGTAAAACTGTGGTGGGCGCTGAGCCTCGGTGCGCTGCTGGCGTCAGTGCTCGGTTGGCTGATCAGCCGGCGCGCGCTACGTCCCGTACGGCATCTCACGCGCCAGGCGCTGGCGATCGATGTGCAGCACCTGCACTTGCGCCTGGACGAATCGGCGATGCCGAGCGAACTGGAACCGCTGCGTGCCGCGCTGAACCAGATGCTCAACCGGTTGGAACAGGGTTTCGCGCGCCTGTCACGCTTCAGCGAGGACCTGGCCCACGAAATGCGCACGCCGCTCGGCAATCTCATGGGCCAGACCCAGCAGCTGTTGCACAAGGATCGCGATGCCGAGGCCTATCACGCGCTGCTGGTGTCCAATCAGGAGGAGTATGAACGCCTGGCGCGGATGATCGACAGCATGTTGTTTCTCGCCCGTGCCGAGCAGCCGGCTGCGGCCATCGAGCGGCAGCGCTTTGCATTGCCGGCACTGGTCGAGCAGCTGTGCGACTACTTCGAAGGCGTCGCCGAAGAGCGCGGCATTCAGCTGCTCGACGAAACCGAGGGCGAGCTGTTCGGTGACCCTGAGATGATCCGCCGGGCGCTGGCGAACCTGCTGGCCAATGCGTTGCGCTACGGCGTCAGTGACAGCACGGTGCGTATCGTCAGTGGCTCAGGAGTAGGTTGGCGGTCGGTCAGCGTGATCAATCTGGGACCTCCGATCCCGCCCGAGCATCTGCCGCGGCTGTTCGATCGCTTCTACCGCTGCGACCCATCGCGCGCCGAGCCGGGCGATACCGGCGGCCTGGGGTTGGCCATCGTGCGCTCGATCATGCAGCTGCATGGCGGCGAGGTGAGTGTTCGCAGCGACGCCGGGGTGACCGAATTCACCCTGCGTTTCGCCGAAACGCCGGCCTGATTCCGATCATTGGCACCGGATCGGGAAGCCGCACCGCGCTGTCACAGCTAAGGTGGATATAACCGCCTGTGAGAGACGCGCTTGTGGATAGTCTGAAAATCGCTACCTACAACATCAATGGCATCCGTGCACGTCGGGCCAATCTGCTCGAATGGCTTACGCGCGAGCAGCCCGATGTGGTCTGCCTGCAGGAACTCAAGGCGCAGGATGCCGATTTCCCCATCGACGACATCCGCGCGGCCGGCTATGGCGCCATCTGGCACGGGCAGAAGTCCTGGAACGGGGTGGCGATTCTGGCCCGCGATTGCGAGCCGCTGGAGATCCGCCGCGGGCTGCCGGGCGATCCGGATGACAGCCACAGCCGCTATCTGGAAGCGGCCGTGCAAGGCGTGATCGTCGCCTGCCTCTACCTGCCCAATGGCAACCCGCAGCCGGGGCCGAAATTCGATTACAAGCTGGCTTGGTTCGAGCGCTTCATCGAGCATGCCGTCGGCCTGCTCGCCAGCGGGCACCCGGTGGTGCTGGCCGGCGACTACAACGTGGTGCCCACCGACGAAGATATCTACAACCCGCGCTCCTGGAAGAAGGACGCGCTGCTGCAGCCGGAAAGCCGCGAATGTTTCGAGCGCCTGCTGGCGCAGGGCTGGACCGACGCGTTGCGCGCCAGGTACCCCGACGAGCGCATCTACACCTTCTGGGACTACTTTCGCCAGCACTGGCAGAAGAACTCCGGGCTGCGCATCGACCATCTGCTGCTCAGCCCGGACCTTGCACCGCGGCTACAGGACGCCGGCGTCGATCGCTGGGTACGTGACCAGGAACATGCCAGTGACCATGCGCCTACCTGGATAACCCTGAAAGGTGACGCGAGCGCGGCGGCCGAGCCGGCGAAGTCGAGCAAGCGTGGCAAGACCGGGGCGAGCAGCTAGAGGCAGGCGGTGCGAGGTGGGGTTCGAACGATGCCGCAACGTGCGACGCGGCCGGTTCTACAAGGCCTTGTGCCAATCGTCGCTGAGGCATCGGCAGATCGACGGGCGCGACTAGTATCCGGGCAACTGGTCGGCAAACGACATCGCGGGCTCCAGCGGCTCGCTGTCGACGGTATTCATACGGCTGCAATGGCAGCCAGCAAACGGGGAGGGACTCCATGTCTGATGACATACAGCAGGATCAAGTCGATCAATTCGGGATGGCCGATGATCCGCTCTCCATTCTGCGTCGCCTGGAGAGCGCCAACCTTTCATTGAGCGAGATGCTCGTCGAAACCCTGCATGCCGTGCGCACGCATCTGGGGATGGATGTCGCGTTTATCAGCGAGTTTCGCGGCGGCAGCCGGATTTTTCGCTACCTGGACGGCAATTTCGTACCCCTGCAGCTCGAGGTCGGGGCGTGCGATCCTCTGGACGACAGTTACTGTCAACGCGTGCTCGACGGGCGCTTGCCCGAGCTGATTCAGGACGCGGCGACTCTACCGGAGGCGTTGGCCATGCCGGTGACCAAAGCCTTGCCGGTCGGCGCGCACCTCAGTGTTCCGCTGCGCTTCAGCGATGGCCGGCTCTACGGCACCTTCTGTTGCTTCAGCACCACGCCGGACAACAGCCTCAACGAGCGAGATCTGAATACGCTGCGGCTGTTCGCCGACTTCGCCGGCAGATTGCTGGAACGCCATGCGCTCAATGAGATTCGCTATGCCGAGACGCTCACGCGCATCCGCTCGGTGCTCGAGCAGCGCGCGTATTCGGTGGTGTACCAACCCATCGTGCATCTGGTGGAAAACCGCATCGTTGGCCACGAGGCGCTGGCTCGATTCAGCGCGCAGCCGCAGCGAACACCGGACAAGTGGTTCGCCGAGGCCGGGCTGGTCGGCTTGCAGCAGGAGTTGGAGGTCGCCCTGATCGAGGCGGCCCTGCACGACTTCGATCAGCTGCCGGCAGACAGCTACCTGTCGCTCAATGTTTCGCCGGAAACCATCCTCGCCGGCGCGCTTGACACGGTGCTCGCCGATCAACCGCTGGCGCGGCTGATGCTCGAGGTGACCGAACACGCATCGGTACAGGACTACTCGCAGCTGGCCGAGGCACTCGAACCACTGCGCAGCAAGGGGCTACGGCTGGCGGTTGACGATGCCGGCGCCGGTTACGCGAGTTTCCGCCATATCCTCAAACTCAAGCCGGACGTGATCAAGCTCGACAGCAGCCTGATCCGCAATGTCGACAGCGACACCGGCTGCCGCGCGCTGGCCGCCGCGTTGATCCGCTTCGCCGAGGAAACCGGCTGCAAGGTCGTCGCCGAAGGGGTTGAGACCCAGGAGGAACTGGCCATGTTGCGGCGGCTTGAAGTGAACAAGGCACAGGGCTACCTGCTCGGTCGGCCGATGCCATTGCATCACGGGCTCGCCATGAGCCGACAGGCATAGCCGGCGTAGCCAGGTGATGAGCCAAGAGAGTGCCTTCCGGCGGTTTCGCTGAACCTTTGTGGTGCGTGGGCAGTCGACTTTATAACGCGGGCGGCAGCGATGTGGCCCTTTCCGAGTTGACTTGTCAGGAGGTACAAGATGGATACGAAAGACACGATTTCAGTGCTCAACGACCTGATTGAAACCAGCAAGGATGGCGAAAAGGGCTTCCTCGAATGCGCCGAAGACCTGCGCGATCCGCAGCTCAAGAGCACCATGAATCAGCGTTCGCGCGACTGCGCCACGGCAGCCGCCGAGCTGCAGCAACTGGTCCGCTCCATGGGCGGCGATCCGGAGACCAGCACCAGTGTGGCTGCCGACATGCACCGTCGCTGGGTCGACCTCAAGTCGATGATCACCGGCAAGGACGACGAGGCCATTCTCAACGAGTGTGAGCGTGGTGAGGATGTCGCGGTTAAGAGCTACCGCAAGGCGCTGGAAAAAGACCTGCCAGCCGAAGTGCGGATCGTGGTCGAACGTCAGTACCAGGGCGTACAACGCAACCATGATCAGGTGAAGGCTTTACGCGACGCGGCTCGCGCCCGGAGCTGATGCTTCGCCAGCCGGTCAGGGTTTGAAGAACGCCAGCGCATGCTGGCGTTTTTCGTTTCCGCCGGTCAGTCGACCTGAGCCGGCTCGGCGATTTCGCAACCCTTGAGTACCAGGCGAATGATGGTGTCTGCCGCCGCATCGTAGTCGGCGTCGTCGAGGCGGTTCTTGCCGGTGACGGTGCTGATCTGCCAGTCGAAATCGGCGTAGGTCTGGGTCGCCGCCCAGATGCTGAACAGCAGGTGGTTGGCATCGACCTTCGCCATCAGGCCGTCGTCGATCCAACGCTGGATGCAGGCGATGTTGTGTGCCGCCTGGGCGTTGAGTTGTGCAGTGCGTTCCGGTGACAGGTGCGGAGCGCCGTGCATGATCTCGTTGGCGAACACCTTCGAGGCGCAGGCGTGGTCGCGGGAAATCCTGATCTTGGTGCGGATATAGGCGCGCAGGACCTCGGCCGGATGGCCTGGCTGGTTGAACGGCGCCGAGGCTTCGAGCAAGGGTTCGACGATGCTCTCCAGCACCTCGCGGTAGAGGTTTTCCTTGGACTTGAAGTAGTAGTAGACGTTGGGCTTGGGCAACCCGGCGCGGGCGGCGATGTCACTGGTCTTGGTCGCGGCGAAGCCCTTTTCGGCGAATTCTTCGCTGGCGGCTTTGAGGATCAGCTCTTTGTTGCGCTCACGGATACTGGACATGGGGGCCTTTCGCTGGCTGCCGGCGATACGAACAAGCGCCCGCATGCTAGCACCCTGTCCGCGAGCCCCTCAACCGAAGCGCCGGAGGAGAGGCGAAGGGGCCCGGAGCCCCTTCGCGACAGCACTCAGAAGTGCGCTTTGACGATGGCGCTGAAGGTGCTCTGGTCGGTTTTGCCAACGAAGTTTTCGCTGACGAAGCCGCCGTCTTCGATGCCGTACTTGTTGGACCAATAGTCGTACTCGATACCGACGTAGAGCTTGCCCGGGGTGTAGTCCAACGCCTTGCCGAGGTCGTACTTGATCTGCGGCACGATGTGCAGGTTCTTCTTCAGGAAGTCTCCGCGCGACTCGGAACCGGCGTCGTTGACGACCCAATCGATAAAGCCGTCGAAGAGGATGTCCGACTTGCCAACTGGGAACGTCATCGCCCAGGTGGGGGTCACCTGCCACTGACCGGAAGGCTTGCCGGTGCTGCCATCGGGCTTGCGGTAGTAGAGGTTCAGAGCGAAGCGGTCAAAACCAGGCAGCTCAAGGTCCACGGCCGGACCGAGCAGGTAGTTCTGATTCGGCGTGCCATCGGCGAGGCTTTCGCCACGCTCATAGGTTGCTGCGATCAGCACGTCCTTGACCGGACCAAATGTCATATCGCGGCCGCTCACTTTGCCCAGCGACAGACGTGGGCTGAACTCGCCGTAGTAGGTATGGCCGTCGCTCCCGCTCACGCCGTTGTACCAGATGTTGTCGACAAAGAAGAACATGTCGCCCCATGCCCAACCGCTGGCATGTTCGAAGGTGACGGTCTGCTGGGTGTCGGGGTCGACCTTGTAATCCTGGCCGTAAAGATAGGTCAGGCTGTTGTTTTGCCAATGCATCAGATCGCCAGCCAGCGCCGGTGTCGCAAGCAGTGTGCCGGTAAGGGCGAGGCAGAGCGGGGCAGTCTTCAGTTGCATGGAAGTGGTTCCTGTGTGTTTTTTTATAGGCTAGGCCGTCGCGACCGGGCGCGTATTCTGGGCGAAGGCCGAGACGGCGGGAAGCGGTGTGTGTGTCGTTCAGCCCGTTGAATCGGCCCGGGCAGCCTGTGGCATGACGTCGCGGTCGTGGCGGTCGTGCGGCTTGTAGTCTGGAATATTCACCGACAGCGTATTGGTGCCGACGGCATCCTCGACCAGCTCCTCGGGGTCGAATACATCGACTTCGCTCGGTTCGCGCGGCAGGAACAGGTTGAGCAGGATGGCGCTGAAGGCGCCGATGGTGATCGGCGAACCGAAGATGTTCTTCAGCACCTCGGGCATCGCGCTCAGCACCTCCGGCACGCCGGCGACACCCAGGCCGAGACCCAGGGAAATCGACACGATGAGCATGTTGCGGCGATGCAGGCCGGCTTCGGCGAGGATCTTGATGCCGGCGATGGCCACGGTGCCGAACATGATCAGCGTGGCGCCGCCGAGCACCGGCTTGGGCATCAGCTGCAGCACACCGCCAACGAAGGGGAACAGACCCAGCAGTACCAGGACCGCGGCGATGTAGTAGCCAACGTAGCGGCTGGCGACGCCGGTGAGCTGGATGACGCCGTTGTTCTGGCTGAAGGTTGTCATCGGCAGGCTGTTGAACACCGCGGCGACCGCCGAGCTGCAGCCATCGGCGAGGATTCCCGACTTGATCCGCCGCAGATACACCGGCCCACGCACCGGCTGACGCGAGATCATCGAGTTGGCGGTGAGGTCGCCGGCGGTTTCCAGCGGTGTGATGAGGAAGATCACCGCGATCGGGATAAAGGCCATCCAGTCGAAGGCGAAACCGAAACGGAAAGGTTGCGGCACGCTGAGCAGCGGCAGTTCGCCCAGCTCGGCGAAGTCCACCTTGCCCATGGACCAGGCCACCAGATAGCCCGCAGTCAGCGCGATGATCACCGCCGACAGCCGCAGGATCGCCCAGGGAAAGCGGTTGAGCACCACGATGATGCCGATCACCAGGCCGGCCAGCGCCAGGTTGGGCAGGGCGCCGAGATCATCGGCGCCGTAGCCGCCGGCGATATCGGTCATCGCCACCTTGATCAGCGAAAGGCCCATCAGGCAGATGATGGTGCCGGTGACCACCGGCGTGATCACCCGGCGCAGCTTGTTGATGCACTGGCTGAAGGCGATCTCGACGAACGCGGCGCAGAAACTCACGCCGAACAGCGTGGCGAGGATCTCCTCCGGCGTGCCGCCACGCGCCTTGACGATGAAGCCGGCGCTGAGGATGGCGCTGAGAAAGCCGAAGCTGGTGCCCTGCAGGCACAGCAGTCCGGAGCCGATGGGGCCGAAGCGCCGGGCCTGGACGAAGGTACCGAGACCGGAGACGAACAGCGCCATGCTGACGAGGTAGGGAACGTATTGATCGAGGCCAAGCGCGCTGCCGACGATCAGGGTGGGGGTGATGATACCGACGAAGCTGGCCAGCACGTGCTGCAAGGCGGCGAAGGTCGCGGGTAGCGGGCCGGGGCGATCATCGAGCTGATAGATGAGGTCCTGGTTCGCCTGCGGAGCGGTGCCGCTCCTGTTTTCGGTTGCGGTCATTGTTAAGCCTGCCATTTGTTGTTTTACGGTCATGGGCTTGCGAGGCTTCACGGCACCTCTATCGCTGTCCGTCGAAAGCTGTTCGATCGGTCAGGACGCCTGGACTATAGCAACCTGTAGACAGGCTGATAAACAATAAATCAGAAAATTGTGCACAATTGGATCGGCGGCAGTTAACCTAGATCACGCGAGCGCGTCTGGAACGGGCCTCAGCGCGGTGCCTGCAATTCCCGCGAGACATTCTCCGCAAGGCCCGCACCCGCTTCGCTCATGGTCAGGTAGGTGCGGTCGGCGCCGGCTTCCTGGATGCGCTGGGCGATATCCTCGTACATCGCGTGGGACACGATGAGCCCGCCGAAGCCGCTTTCACGCAGCTTGCGGGTGGAGATGATCTTGGCCTCGGGATCGTTCATCGCCAGGATCACCGCCTCGACCTCGTTCATCTCCAGGCTCTGCCAGAACATCTGGTCCTCGGCATCGGCAAAGAGGATGTGCCGGCCCTCGGCGGTGTTCTTTTCCACCATGACCGGGTCGGAATCGAGGCTGACCAGGGCGAAACCCTTCTCCGCCAGGTAGTCGTAGGCGGCGCGCCCGGTACGGCCCATGCCCATGATCAGAATGCGCGCATCGCCCAAGGACACCGGTTGTTCGTCGGGGTGGCGAATGTTGCGCTCGTAGCGGAGCAGACGCGGCGCCAGGCGTTCGTACAGCGGATGGGCGAAACGGTTGATCTGCGCCGAAACGATGAACGAGAAGGCCACGGTGATCGCCAGCGGCATGAGCCATTGCGGTAGCACCACGCTGACGACGATCAGGCCGAATTCGCTGTAGTTGGTCAGGCTGGCGGCGCTGAGAAAGGCACTGCGGGCGCGCAGGCGGAAGGCGACGAACAGGCCGAAGAACAGCACCGCCTTGAGCGGCAGCAGCAGCGACATGGCGAAGGCGAACCAGAGGGCGTCGGCATCCGGCAGCCCGCCGATGCCGATCTTCAGGAAGAAGCCGACCAGGAACACTTCCTTGATTGCCCACAGCGAATTCGACAGCTCGCCGGCACGCTTGTGTTTGGCGAGCATGGCGCCGAAGGCCAGCGCCCCCAATTCGGAACTCAGGCCGACGTATTCGAAACCGAGGCCGCCGGCCACCAGCGCCAGCATCAGGCCCAGCAGCACCATCAGCTCTTCGTGGCCGCTGTGGTCGAGCAGGCGGAACAGCACGGGGCGCAGCAACGGCAGCAGGAACACCAGCAAGGCCCAGGCGGAAGGGACCTTGCCCGCGGCGAGGCTCATGACCACCAGGGCGATAAGGTCCTGGATGATCAGCACGCCAATGGCGACGCGACCGTGAAAGGCGCGCAGCTCGCGCTTGCTTTCCAGCACCTTGGCCGCCAGCACGGTGCTGGAGAAGGACAGCGCGATTGCCAGCAGCATGGCCTCACGCCAGCTGTTATCGAGGATCAGCATGATCGCCGGCATCACCAGCACGCTGGAGATGAAGAAGTGCAGCAGGCTGCCGCCGATGACTTCGCGGCGAACCAGATTGCCGAGCTTGAGCTTGAGCCCCACGGTGAACAGCAGCAGGAGCACGCCCAGATGCGACAGGTGATCGAGAACGATGCTGTCGTCACGGGTCACGCCCACGTAGTCGCCCGCTGCGGCCAGCGCGAAGCCGGCGCCCAGGTAGCCGATCAGCGGCGGCAGGCCGATGAAGCGGGCAAGCAGCCCGAGGGCGAAAGCGAAGGCAATCCAGCTGGCTTCAATCACGGGGCGGCGTCCGGCGTCGAGGGAGGGCGCGGCATTTTAACGGGGCGTCGCCGATTGGGTAGCGTCGGAGCGATATTCCTTGCGGGAATCTGCTCGTTCGTCGTCGTGGAAGCGGAGTTGCCGTACCGCAGCGCTACCTGGCCAATGCCGCATGCGGCGCCGAGTAGGGGGTGACGGTCAGTGCACCAATGGGCACAGCGTGGAGGGGATACGCCGCGCGGATGGCGCGCGGCGTCTTTGCTTAGTCGATGGACGCGCCCTTGGCGATCCAGTCACCCAGCAGGTCACGCTCGTCCTGAGTCATCTGGGTAATGTTGCCCAGCGGCATGATCTGGCTGGCCACGGTCTGTGCATGGATCTTCGCCGCCTGCTCGCGTATCTGCTCGGCGGTATCGAACATAACGCCTGCCGGCGCTGCGCTGAACAGCGGGCTGCTCGGCTGCGCGGAATGGCAGACGGTGCAGCGCTCGTGGATCACTTCGCTGACCTGAGCGAACTGGCCGGTACCGGCGCCGCTCTGCTGTGCACTGATGCTGGCCTGCTCCGGCGAGGTCGCCGCCAGGTTAGGTGCTGCCGGCTGACGGTTCGGCGCAGTGACGTAGGCCAGGCAGATCATGCCCAGTGCCGCGGCCGGTAGCGCCCAGGCGAAGCGATTACTGTTGTGGCGGGTGTTGAAGTAGTGGCGCGCCAGCACCGAAAGCGCGCCGAGCGCGGCGAGGATCAGCCAGTTGTATTCGCTGCCGTAGGTGCTCGGGAAGTGGTTGCTGATCATGATGAACAGCACCGGCAGGGTGAAATAGTTGTTGTGCCGCGAACGCAGCAGGCCCTTGGCCGGCAGCACCGGATCGGGCGTGCGGTTCTGTTCGATGGCGGCGACCAGCGCACGCTGGGCCGGCATGATGATGCGGAACACGTTGCCGACCATGATGGTGCCGATCAGCGCGCCGGTATGGATGTAGGCTGCGCGGCCGCTGAATACCTGCGAATAGCCCCAGCACGCGGCGATCACCAGCACGAAGAGCACCAGGCCGAGCAGGGCGGGGGTCTTGCCCAGCGGCGAGTCGCAGAGCAGGTCGTAGACGAACCAGCCGACGATCAGCGAGCCGAAGCCGATAGCGATGGCCGCCGCAGGGGACAGTTCGCTGCCCGGTGCGATCAGGTACAGGCTGGGGTTGAGGTAGTACACCACCATCAGCAGCGCCACGCCCGACAGCCAGGTGGTGTAGGCCTCCCACTTGAACCAGTGCAGGTTTTCCGGCATCTGCGGCGGCGCCAGCTTGTATTTCTCCAGGTGGTAGATACCGCCACCGTGGATGGCCCAGAGATCGCCCGACAGGCCCTCACGCGGGTTGGCGCGGTTGAGGTTGTTCTCCAGCCAGACGAAATAGAAGGAAGCACCGATCCAGGCGACGCCAACGATCATGTGAATCCAGCGGATACTCAGGTTCAGCCATTCGGTCAGATGGGCGTCCATTTGTCATGCACCTCTTGCGGCCTGCAGGCGGCCGTATTTCTTCTTATTGGAATCGGCTTGAGCGCGGCGCGAACGCAGGCAAGGCAACGCCGAATGAGCCAGCGCAGTAGCGGTCATGTCGATTCCCGTTGGGGGTCGAGGAGGAGTTGCTGATCCTCCGTGAAGAAGTACTCGTCGCAGTTGTTGCCAGAACCGCTGCGATCGACCACCAGGAATTCATCCCGCTTTTCGATCGTCAGCACCGGGTGGTGCCAGACGCCGCGGTGGTAATTGACGCCCTGCCTGCCGTTGCTGCGGAAGGCGCGGACGTGGCCCGGTACAGGTGCATCGCCAGGTGGCGCGACCACGACCAGAAAGGGGTTGCCGAGCAGCGGGATGAAGGCCTGGCTGCCCAGCGGATGACGTTCGAGCATGCGGATGACCAGCGGCATCTCCAGCGCCTCGGCGGCGAAGATGCTGATGATCGCCTGGCCATCGGGCGCGGCGGTCTCGACCGTGGCCAGCTTGTGGTAGCGGCGGGTCGAGCCGTTGTTGATCATGAAGTAGTCGCTGCCTTCGGTCTCGATGACGTCGCCGAAGGGGGCGAAGGCTTCCTTGGCCAGTGGCTCGATGGTCAGGGTGCGCATGGTGTGCTCGTTCTTTGTTGAAGGATCGTTATTCGCGTGGGGCTGCTCCCCCTCACCCTAACCCTCTCCCCGGAGGGGAGAGGGAACTGGCGCGGAGAAACGGCTGACCTCGTTCCTCCCTCTCCTCTCGGGGAGAGGGGAAACCGTTCCTACTTCGCCACCTTGCCAAACAACCGCAGCCGGCTCACACCGCCGTCCGGGAAGATGTTCAGGCGCACGTGGGTGATCGGGCCGAGCTTGGCGATCTGCTCGCTGAACTCGTGTTCGGCGTGCATCGACAGCTTCTGGCTCGGCAGCAGCTCGCGCCAGAACAGGCTCTGGGTTTCGATCTGGCTGTCGGTGCCGCCTTTGACGTAAGCCGCCTGGATCGAGCAGCTGTCCGGGTAGTTGCCCTTGAAGTGCAGGGTATCGACGACGATGCGCTCGATTTCGCCCGGATGGCCGAGGGCGACGATGACCCAATCGTTGCCGGGCGTGCGGCGGCGGGCGGTTTCCCAGCCGTCGCCCATGTTTTCGCCGCGGTTCGGGTTGAGGATGTTGCTCATGCGGCCGAAATGCTCGTCCGAGCAGGCCAGCGCGCGACCGCCATTCAGCGCCGCCGCCAGGTCGATCTGCTCGTTATCGCCGACGCTGCTCCAGTCGCGGAACGGGATGCCGTGCACGCGCAGACGCGCCACGCCGCCGTCCGGGTAGATGTTGAAACGCAGGTGGCTGACCGGCTTGTCGAAGGCGATCTCGTGGTAGTGGTGGCTGTTGCCCTGAAGCTCGACGGCCGGAAGGATTTCCGTCCAGACGGTGTCGTCGCTCGGGTCGCCGTCGGCGACGAAGCAGGCTTCCAGCGAGGCGGACGGCGGGTAGTTGCCGGTGAAGTGGCTGGTGTCGATATCCACGCCCTTGATCTGACCCGGCACGCCCAGGCGGATCACCGCATGGTCGTAACCTTCGAAGCGCTTGCGGCGCGACTCCCAGCCGTCCATCCACTTGCCGTTGTCATCGAAAACGCCCTCCTTCCATACGGCCGGTGTTGGCTGGAACAACCGGTTGACGTCGGCGAACCAATCGTCGGTGACGGAGATGGCGCGGGTGCCCAGGCGGGCATCGGCCAGGTTGACGTATTTTTCGAAGGGTACGGCGTAAGCTTTCATGGACTCGTCTGCCTTGGATGAGAAGCGGTTTCTGTCATTACTGCCTTTGTTGCGGTTGGTGCTCGTTACATCGCCTGCAGGCGGAACAGGGCGATCTTGTTGATTTCCGCCAGCGCCCGGGTGAACTCCTGTTCGGGGCTGTTGTGGATGCGCTCTTCGAACGCGGCGAGGATCTGGTGCCGGTTGCTGCCCTTGACCGCCATGATGAAGGGGAAGCCGAACTTGGCCTTGTAGGCCTCGTTGAGTTCGGTGAAGCGGGCGAACTCCTCCGGCGTGCATTCGTGGATGCCGGCGCCGGCCTGTTCCGAGGTACTGGAGGCGGTCAGCTCGCCACGCACGGCGGCCTTGCCGGCCAGGTCGGGGTGAGCATTGACCAGTGCCAGCTGAGTGTCATGGTCGGCGGCGAGCATCGCCTGGGACAGGCGGGTGTGCAGCACCTCGATGTCGTCCAGCGTCTCGTCGACGCCCGCCTGGTAGACGGTTTCGGCAACCCAGGGCGAGTGCTCGTAGACGTCGGCAAAGGCGGCGACGAAGGCGTCGCGATCCAGCGTCGAGGGTTTGATCGTCTTGAACGGGGTCATCAATTGCGCTCCGCGGTAAAAGGGTGGGTGGCGTGCCAGTGGCGGGCGATGTCGACACGACGGGCGCACCAGACCTTCTCATGACCCTTGACGTATTCGAGGAAGCGGGCCAGCGATGCCAGACGCGCCGGGCGCCCGAGCAGCCGGCAGTGCATGCCGATGGACAACATCTTCGGCGCACCTTCGCAGCCTTCGGCGTAGAGCACGTCGAACGCATCCTTCAGGTAGGTGAAGAAGTCATCGCCGCTGTTGAAGCCCTGCACCTGGGTGAAGCGCATGTCGTTGGTGTCCAGTGTGTAGGGGATCACCAGATGCGGCTTTTCCGCGGTCGATTCCGAGTCCCAGTAGGGCAGGTCGTCGTCGTAGGTGTCGGAGTCGTAGAGAAAGCCGCCTTCCTCGCGTACCAGGCGCCGGGTGTTCGGGCCGGTGCGGCCGGTGTACCAGCCGAGCGGCCGTTCGCCGGTGATCTCGCTGAGGATGCGGATGGCTTCCTGCATATGCTCGCGCTCCTGCGCCTCTTCCATGTACTGGTAGTCGATCCAGCGGTAACCGTGGCTGCAGATTTCGTGACCCGCGCCGGCCATCGCCTTGATCAGTTCGGGGTGACGCTGGGCGGCCATGGCGACGGCGAAGATGGTCAGCGGGATTTCGTGCTTGTCGAACAGCTTGAGCAGGCGCCATACGCCAGCACGGCTGCCGTATTCGTACAGCGACTCCATGCTCATGTGGCGCACGCCTTGCAGCGGCTGTGCGGCGACCATCTCGGAGAGAAAGG
>Ga0209024_1000456_pt1 | contig 69418 bp, 69 predicted proteins | sample AutmiccommunBRH5_FD_187380 | JGI IMG/M metagenome (GOLD analysis project Ga0209024, IMG submission 187380) | Deep subsurface microbial communities from Mt. Terri, Switzerland - Autotrophic microbial communities BRH/5 (SPAdes) (version 2) | ecosystem: Environmental > Aquatic > Deep subsurface >... | reverse complement strand
GCGCGCCGGTCATCTGCCACCCGGCCTGATCCATGAGCACGACGGCATGGGCACCCGGCGCCACGGTCCGGGCGATTTCGGCCAGATGCAGGGTCATCGCGTCGGTATTGCAGACCGGCAGGACAAGCCCTGCGCCCTTGGCCGGGGCCGGGCAGATCAGCGCGACGCTACAACGGTCGTTCGACAATCGGCTTCAAACAGAATTTCGGGGGATCCTGGCCGTGTAGTTTTCGTCCCGCACCGCTCTATCGTCATCGAAGGCCTGCAGTCTGGCCGAGATCAGGAAGTCGCTCTTGGTGCAGGACAAGTGCGTGGTCGTGACCGTGCGCACGGACCAGCCGTCGCGCCGCATCTCGTGGGTCCAACTCACCTCTCCCACGGCCGATGTCGGATCACCTGGCAGGATGGAATAGCGCTCCACCCCTTCGGCGGAGTGGGTGAGGCCATGCTCGGCGATATGTGCCGCGCCTTCGTGGTCGCGCACATCGATGGTGACGCGCCCGGTGGCGGTGTCCTCGGTGACGGTCCATTCAGAGGCCGGAGGGGTCTCGAAGTGCTGATCGAGCGGCTGTCCGGCGCGTGGCGGGCCGAAGTCGGGCGCATCACCGTGATCGCTGTCGCGCAGCGGCAGGGTCAGCGTGCTCTGCTCTGGATAGACCCGCAGCGTCACCGGCTCGGGCGCGGGCCAGGCAATCGGGAAATAGCTGGTCGACAGGCCAAGCCGGATGCGGTGCCCCGCGCGAAAGGTCTGGGCGACATGCTTCATCGGCACATCCACGGTGTAGCGTTGGCCGGGTGTCAGCGGCTCGGGGTGCTCGTGGCTGTCGCGATGCGTCAGGTTGAGCAAGCCGTAGCTGACCCGCGTGGCGGCCCCGTCGGGGGCCACATCGACCAGCCGCACGGCCACCTGCGCCACCGGGCGATCCGAGGTGAAGGTGAGCGTCAGGGTCGCATCGCCGACCATGTGCAGCGGGTCCGACAGCGGCGCGGTTTCAAAACACAGGCTGCCGACATCGTCGCGGCGCTGATCGCCGGGCTGGTCGCCGGGATGCGCGTAAGAGCACCATTTGCCCCCCTGAAGCCCGACCCAGAGCGGCGAAGAGATGTCCAGCGCCCCGGCGGGCAATCCCCCGGAGGCGGCGAGCTGTCCGTCCGCGCCCAAGGCGAACCCCGTGCGTGTCACGTTGGGCGAGGGCCAGGCAGGCTCGGTGATCCATTTGCCTTCGCGTTGCTCATAATGGGTGCGTGGCTCGGCGTGATCCTGCAAGAACACCCGCAGCGGCGGCTCGTCCATGATGCCCGTGTCAACACCCTTGAGCCACTGATCCCACCAGCGGGTCTCTTCGCTCAGCCAGTCGATCGCGGGGCCGGGTTTGCCGACATGCGGATAGCGGTGCGACCACGGGCCGACCAGGCCCTTGGCCGGGCTGCGCAGGTTCTCGACCAGCCGGAACACCGCCCGGCAATAACCATCGGCCCAGCCCGATACGGCATAGACCGGCACCTCGATATCGGCGAAATTCTCGCAGACCGAGCCGTGTTTCCAGAACGCATCGCGCGTCTGATGCTCCAGCCAGTTTTTGAGCCACAGACCCGAGCCATCAAGCCGGTCCTCCCACATCCCGCGCCAGCGGTCGCCGACATGCTCGGGATCGGGGGGCAGGGTATTGATGCCGAACATCACCGACGCCCATGAGAGCTGTTCCCCGAGCAATGCGCCGCCCATGTAATGCACATCGTCGGCATAGCGGTCATCGGTGGAGCAGATCGACACCACAGCCCGGAGCGCGGGGGGCCGCAGGGCCGCAAGTTGCAGCCCGTTGAATCCGCCCCAGGAAATGCCCACGATCCCGACACCACCATCGCACCACGGCTGATCGGCGATCCAGGCGATGACATTGTAACCGTCCTGCAACTCGGTCCTGGTATATTCGTCGGTCATCACACCGTCGGATTCGCCGGTGCCGCGCAGATCGACGCGCACATATGCATAGCCCTGCGCCGCCAGCCACGGCGCGCGCGCATGGTCACGCTCCAGCGTCTTGTCGTTTTTGCGGTAGGGGATGTATTCGAGGATCGCGGGCACGGCCTGTGCCTCGGCCCCCTCGGGCATCCAGATACGCGCCGCAAGCCGCGTGCCGTCCGGCATCGGGATTTCAAGATGCTCGATTTCCCGAACGGTGACGGGAAGCGGGTGGTCGACTTTCATGAAATTCATCCTGCATGAGGTCCGTCGCGATATGCCCCGCGTATCGCGCACTCATCCCAAAACGTCCAGCGCGGTGGGCGGCCTATTCCTCGATATCGCTGAACTCGTAATTCAGCTTTTTCATCACCTGCTCATAATTCCACAACAGCTTGGATTGCTTGTTGGCCCCCATCCAGATCGACGCCACCGCCGAGCTGTAGGCGTCCTGTTCAGGCAGTTCCGACAGCCGCATTCCCTTTTTGACATAAGAGGCGATGCGCGTGCCCTCGACCTGCTCAGAGGCGACCTCCAGCTCTGCGCGCGAGGGCGCGCGCGTGACGGTCGCATCGTTGAAAAACACCCGGTAAAAGAATTCCGCGGCAACGTTTTTCGGCCCGTCGCGGCGTGGCATGTCCGGCCTGCGCCCGAGGCCCAGATCGACCGTCACCTGCTGATGGCTCACCCCGTCGACCATCTCGAACAGGTCGCAATGCGATTGCGCGATGCGGGTGTTGATCTCCAGCAGCCAGATCTTGTTCTGCACCTCGTCCCAGTAATATTCGATGTTGAAAGCGGCATTGTCATAGCCGATATGCGCCATCACCTTGCGGGTGATCTCGTTCATCTCGTCCTGCACGCGGCGCGGCAGGGTTGACGGGTAGAGATAGTAGAAGAAGCTCAGCACCTGCGGATAGCGGATCGAATCCACCGTGCCATAGGGCACCACCTCGCCCTCGTAAACATAGCCCTCGACGGTGCATTGCCGCCCGCCGATCACCTGTTCGGCCATGCAGTAATGCCCCTCGACGGCCCGGATATCATCGGGCAGGTCGGCCTGATCCAGCACATAGTTGAACGGCTCGGAAATCTGGCCGATCTCGGCGCGGAACGCAGCGACCGCGTAGTCGAAATCCTCGGGGCTGTCGATGCGAAAGCCCAGCCGCGAGCCGGATGACTTGATCGGCTTGACGAAGAACGGAAAGCGCAGATCGGCCTCGCCGATGGTTGACAATGCGTCGTCATCGAACGGGTCAAACGCGGTGAATTTCGGCACATGCTCGGGGATCACCTCGGTCATCACCTTGCGCGACCAGTATTTATGCTCGCATTTCAGGAGGCTTTCCAGCGAGGCATTGCGCGTGCCGTATTTCTTGGACAGAAGCGGCAGCATGGTCGAGACCGGAAAGTCGATATAGCCCACGATCGCGTCGATCGGGCTGTCAAAGGCGTCGAGCCTCGCCTCGGCCTCAGCCAGCATCGCGGGGATATCGAATTCCTGCGTGTCCGAGACAGCCTCGGACGTCAATAGCGGGTGAAAGACGACATCCTCGACCCCCCGCAGCCGGGTCAGCCGCTCGGCATTAAGCGCGTTCAATCCGACGACGAAAACGTTCCTGGTCATGATGTTGGTCCTTCCTGATCTTGACGTGCGCACCGGCAAGGCGGACGCACCTTGTGGGCGCTGTTTGTCCTCAGGCCGATTATCTTCAGGCCCGAGATACTCAGGCCTGCGCGAGATCGGACTGAACCGGAAAACTCCGCCCCTTGAGCCGTTCCGTGGTGCCGGTGATATCGTCCACCAGCAACAGCAGGAAATCGCCCGGCTCGGCATCCGCCATCGCCCGGTCAACGGCGTCCTTTTCGTTCATGATGACCTCGACCACGCACTCAGAACCGGCCCCTGACGCGCCTTTGCTGATCAGGTCTGCCGTCTCACCTTCGGCGCGCCCGCGCGCGTCGGATTCGTAGACATAGAGCACGTCGCACATCTTGGCGAGCTGCGCCCCCAGAGCGGCAAGGTCTTCGTCACGGCGATTGCCCGGCGCGGTGGAGACGCCGATCTTGCGCTGTTGTCCCAGCCCGTTCACCAGCGGCTCCAACGCGACCAGCGCCGGCACGTTATGGCCGTAATCAATCAGGCAATAGACCCCGTCGGCCTCGAAATAGTTGGTCCGGCCCGGCATCTGCGCCGGCGTCGGGTGGAAGGTCAGCAGCCCGGCGCGGATATCGTCGATCTCGATGCCATGCGCGAGCGCCACGGCGGCAGCCGCCATCGCGTTCTGCACGTTGAAGGGCGCGTGCCCCTCAAAGGCGATCGGCACATCGTTGACGTCGACGATATCGACCAGGACCTTGCCGCGCAGCAGGACGATTCGCCCGTTCTTGACCGTGACGACCATCCGCCGTTCACTCAGGTGCTCTTGCAAGGCGGGGTTTTCGGGGTCCATCGTGAAATAGATGATCTCGCCCCGTGCCCAGTAGGTGCCGTGTTCCATCACCAGAGGATCATCGGCATTGAGCACGCAAAAGCCGCCCTCCTTCTTGACGGCGTCAAGCACCACCGTTTTACAGCGGGCCAGATCCTCGAGCGTGTGGATGTCGCGCTCGCCCAGATGATCCGACGCAATGTTCAGCAGCACGCCGACATCGCATTCGTCAAAGCCCAGACCGCGGCGCATGATGCCGCCGCGCGCCACCTCGAGCACGGCATGTTCGACCGTGGGTTCGCGGAGCACGGCCTGTGCGGCGGCCGGACCGGAATAATCGCCGCGCAGGATCACATGGTTGTCGATCTCGACCGTGCCGGTGCAGCCCATGCCGACCGAATGCCCTGACTGCCGCAGGATATGCGTGGTCAGGCGGGTCGTCGTGGTCTTGCCGTTGGTGCCGGTGATCGCGGTGATCGGGATGCGTCCGTTATCGGTGGGATCGGGAAACAGCATATCCACGACATACTCGCCCACCGGGCGCGGGGTGCCATGCGTGGGCGCCATGTGCATCCGGAAGCCGGGGCCGGCGTTGACCTCGACCACGCCCGCCGATTGCTGGTCAAGCGGTTTGGTCAGCGTCTCGGCCAGCAGGTCGATCCCGATCACGTCCAGCCCGACATGCCGCGATATCCGCTCCATCGCAAAGCGGATATCGGGATGCACCTCGTCGGTCAGGTCCGTGGCCGTGCCGCCGGTCGAGATATTGGCGGTGGATTTCAGGAGCACCATTTCGCCTTCGCCGGGCACGCTGTCGAGCGTCAGTCCCGCCTGTTCGAGCACCCGGTGGGTCTGCGCGTCCACATGGATCTGGGTCAGCACGTTCTCATGGCCGACGCCGCGCCGGGGGTCTTCGTTGGCGATGTCTATCAGGGCCTGAATCGTGGATTTCCCATCGCCGGTGACATGCGCCGGACGGCGGCGCGCAGCGGCCACCAGCTTGCCGCCGATCACCAGCATCCGGTGATCCTCGCCCTTGATGTAGCTTTCGACGATCACGGCACCGGAGTCGTCACGCACCCGCGCCAGCGCCGCCTCGTAGCCTGATTTCAGGTCATCCAGGTTGCCGATATCGGTGGTCACGCCGCGCCCGTGATTGCCCGCCAGCGGCTTGGTCACCACCGGCCAGCCGATCCATTCGGCGGCCTCCTTGATCTCGTCCCACGAATAGCAGGTATAGCCCTGCGGCACCGCGATCCCCGCGTCGCCCAATATCTGCTTGGTCCAGTCCTTGTCGTCGGCGATGGAGTGGCCGATGATGCCCGACTCGTCGGTCACCGTGGCCTGGAAACGGCGCTGTTTCACGCCATGCCCCAGCAGGGTATAGCTGGTGCCCTCGGTCAGGTTTTGCCACGGGATGTTGCGCGCCTTGGCGGCATTGACGATGGACCCGGTCGAGGGACCGAGCGCATGGGCGTCGCGCACCTCCTTGAGATGCTGAATTATCGGGTCGAGATCAATATGCCCGCCATCGTAGAGCTTGCGCACAATCTCGACCGCGGCCTCGCCTGCGGCAATGCCGGTGGCCTCATCCCGATAGCGGTAGACGATATTGTAGACGCCGCGCTCATAGCTGTCGACGCTCTTGCCATACCCCACCGAAAACCCGATCAGGTTCTGCAATTCGATGGCCAGGTGTTCGACCATGTGCCCGGCATAGGTGCCATTGCGCACCCGCTGCAAGAAACCGCCGGGCTCTCCGACCGAACAGCGATGTTCGTATATGCTGGGAAATATCGCTTCGAGTTTTTCGGCGATGCCGGGCACCTTGTCACTCGGGCGGTCTTCGAGGTCTTCGATATCCAGTCGCATGTAGATGGCTTGGTAGCGGCTGTAATAGTTCGGCCCGCGCAGCGCGCGATGCTCAAGTATACGCATTCCTTTGCTCCAGACTGCCAGCCCCGGGCTCTTTCGGCCCAAGGACTCGCCGGTCCGTCAAACTATATCCGTTCCCGTCGACCAGCGCGTGCATTATGACGTTATGGACGCTCACCGCCTCACCGTCAGAAAGATCAAAAACATTGGAACCGGTTATGGCCGAACTGTCAACGAGGATGACGTGACCGGGGCCAAAAGCGTATATCTTGTCATCTTCGAAGAGCACAGCCGCATCTTCTCCGAGGCCCACGCCAAGATACTCGGGATTGGTCGCGCCGACCTCCATGAGACGCGAGAATCGCCCGCGCTCAAGGAAATGCGTGTCGATGATCACGCCTTCGATCAGGCCAAAGCCCGCAGACATCTTGACCGCGCCCTTGCGCAGGGAGTCCGTCGCATGGCCGCCATAGACCATCGTGGTCGACTGGCACGCGGCCCCCGCGCTTGTCCCGGCGATGACGGCCCCCTCGTCATAGCGTTTTCGGATCATCTCAAGCGCGTCTGACGCCCCGAGAATACTGGTCAGACGCATCTGGTCGCCGCCGGAAATAAAGATCACGTCACTGCGCGACAGCATGTCGATCAAGGTCGCGTGCGCCGCATCCACGCGCTCCCGGATGCGCACATCGAGCACCTCACCGGCCCCCAATCTCTCGAACACATTCCCATATTCGGCGAATACGTCGTCGGGAATACTGCTGGCCGTGGTGATGACCCCGACCACCGGCGAAGGGATCTGGCTGAACGCCAGTACCTGCCTAAGAATCTCGGTATCCGAGGTTTTATCCTCGGCACCACCGATGGCGACGAGTTTTCCTCTTGGCACGTGGCGAGTCGACATGTCCATGAACGGACCTCCAGACATCGGTAGACAATACCTACATATTGTGGAAATTATCATGCCACAAACAGGTTTGTTACCAGATACTCGGTGACAGCTTCGCGATGCGTCGCAACGTAACAAGCTTGCCACACTTTCGGGCAGGCTGTCGCGGGCAGTGCCCGGCTACGAGGGCCGCGACATCCGTCAATGGATCAAGGAGATGTGTCCCATGAAACAAGGTTTCGCGCTGGCCATTCATGGCGGGGCTGGTGTCCCGCAACAGGCAGAGATGACATCTGAGCGCGAAGCTGCCTGCCACGCCGCGCTCGCGCGCGTTCTGGCCGCCGCTGAGGCGGTTCTGTCGCGTGACGGCACAGCCCTTGATGCGGTCACCGTCGCGGTGGAGACGCTTGAGGATGAGCCGCTTTTCAATGCCGGACGCGGTGCGGTCTTCACCCGTGACGGAACGCACGAAATGGATGCCGCCATCATGGACGGGCTGACCGGTGCGGCGGGGGCGATTGCCGGCATCACCGGTGTGCGAAATCCGGTGCATCTGGCCCGTGCCGTGATGGAGCGGACCGACCACGTCATGATGATCGGCGACGGCGCGTTGGCTGTTGCGCGCGAGGCCGGGCTCGCCTTCGAGGACGACGCCTATTTCTTTACCCAGGAGCGGTGGGACAGCTTGCAGAGCACCTTGCGCATGGCCGCCGAGGGAACGCTTGACAATGATCCGTCGCGCCGGCACGGCACTGTCGGCGCGGTGGCGCGCGACCGTGCGGGCAATCTCGCGGCGGCCACCTCGACCGGGGGCATGACGGCGAAACGCACGGGCCGCGTCGGCGACAGCCCGATCATTGGCGCGGGCACCTTCGCCGACAACGCCACCTGCGCGATTTCCGCCACGGGCGACGGCGAGGCGTTCATCCGCCTGTCCGTCGCGCATGAGATCGCAGCACGGATGCGTCTTGCCGGGCTTTCCCTTGAAGAGGCCAGCCGTCAGGTCGTAAACACCGATTTGACCGCGATCGGCGGCTCTGGCGGGTTGATTTCCGTCGCTCGCGACGGAACGCTCGCCCTACCGTTCAATTGCGACGGCATGTATCGGGGCTGGAGCATCGAAGGCCAAGGTGCCGAAACGGCGATTTATTGAAGTCCCGCTTCCCTACCCTTATCAGCACGCAGGCCGACCACGGGTGTTGCGTAGCTGTCACATCCCGTCAGATGGTATGGCAGTTTCCTGAACAGCTGAGGTATGAGTTTGTGCCAGTCCTTCATTGCCTGCAAGGGGGCCTTGCTGCCCAAGGCTGATTGAGGAAGCTGCCGGTTGTAGAGCCAGACATCCGGTGCAGCGTGGTCTCCAGGTCCTCGTGTCCCATGCTGCAGGTCTCGGCTGTTGCCTTCCGATCCCAGCCTTCCAGAACCAGTGCGATCGCCAGCATCCGACGCGCCGCCTTCGCATCCTCCGCCTTCGATGCCGATGAATCACATCCGAAACCCCTATGAAAGCCCGAGAGAGTCACAGGCCGAGGCCGTTGGTATGATCCAGGCCGTTGGTATGACGCATTCCGACGCGGCACACCGTGGGCAGGGCCCTCAAGACCACAGCGCAGCCCGGACCATCTTCACAGCGCCGTCCTGCGGCTCTCCTCGAGGTAGATTTCGCGCAGCCGCGAGGCCACCGGCCCCGGCGTTCCGGACCCGAGCGCCACACCGTCGATCTCCACCACCGGCAGGACAAAGGCACTGGCCGAGGTCACGAAGGCCTCTTCCGCCGTCTGCGCCTCTTCGATGGTAAAGGCGCGCTCCTCAACCTGCATCTGCGCCTCTTGCGCCATGCGCAGTATGGCGGCGCGGGTGATGCCGTGCAGGATGTCACTGGACAGCTGCCGGGTGATGATCCGCCCGCCCTTGACGATATAGGCGTTGTTGCTGGTGCCCTCGGTCACGCGCCCGTCCTCGATCATCCAGGCATCATCCGCCCCGGCCCTGAGTGCCATCATCTTGCCCATCGACGGATAGAGCAATTGCACCGTCTTGATGTCGCGCCGGCCCCAGCGGATATCCTCGATGCCGATCACCCTGATGCCGCGTTTTGCCGCCGGATTGTCGGCAAGGTCCGGCTTTGACTGGGTGAACAGCACCACCGTGGGCTCGGTCGTCCCGGGATCGGGAAAGACGAAATCGCGGTCGCCGTTGCTGCCGCGCGTGACCTGAAGATAGATCAGCCCGTCCTCAATTCCATTGACGCGCACCAGCTCGCGGTGGACCTCCAGCAGATCCTCGAAGACCGCCGGTTTCCTGATGTCCAGCTCGCGCAGCGAGCGGTCCAGCCGCGCGACATGGCCGGGGAAATCAATCAGCTTGCCGCCCAGAACGCTGGTCACCTCATAGACGGCATCGGCCATCAGGAACCCGCGATCAAAGATCGAAACGGTGGCCTCGGTCTCGGGCAGGTAGTCTCCGTTCACATAGACGGTGCGCATGGTCTCATCCCCAAAGGGCCGCCTCGGGCGGATGGACCCCGGCGGCGTCATATCTCAAAGCGTGTTCCCGGTCTTCGGCCAGAAGCAGCGGGCCGTCAAGATCCGTCATCATCGCGCCCTGTGCCACAAGGGTCGCAGGCGCCATGGCGAGCGAGCTGCCCACCATGCAGCCCACCATGACGCCAAAGCCCTGCGCGCGCGCCGCCTCGCGCAAGGCCAGCGCCTCGGTCAGCCCGCCGGTCTTGTCGAGCTTGATGTTGACCACGTCATACTTGCCGCGCAGCCCCGGCAGGCTGGCGCGGTCGTGACAGCTCTCGTCGGCACAGAGCGGCACCGGGCGCGCAAGCCCCAGCAGCGCCTCATCCGCGCCCGCGGGCAGCGGCTGTTCCACCAGCGCCACGCCAAGGCGCACAAGATGCGGCGCAAGATCGGCATAAACCGCAGCGCTCCAGCCTTCATTGGCATCGACGATGATCCGTGCCTCGGGCGCGCCGCGCCGCACCGCTTCGAGCCGGGGCATGTCATCGGGCGTGCCCAGCTTGATCTTGAGAAGCGGCCGATGCGCATGTCTCGCCGCCTGCGCCTGCATCGCCTCCGCGCTGTCGAGCGACAGCGTATAGGCGGTGATCTCCGGCCCCGGCGCGGACAGCCCGGCCAGATCCCAGACGCGCCGGCCTGCGCGCTTGGCCGCGAGATCCCACAGCGCGCAATCAACCGCGTTGCGCGCCGCGCCGGGCGGCAAAAGCTCTTGCAGGGCGGCGCGATCAAACCTCTCGGGCAAGCCCTCGATCTGCGCGGCCACGCTGTCCGGCGTCTCGCCGTAGCGCGCATAGGGCACGCATTCGCCGCGCCCGCGCGCGCGCCCGTCGGCCAGTTCCACCGTCAGCACCTCCGCCTCGGTTCGTGAGCCGCGGCTGATGGTAAAGACCTGCGCCAGCCGGAACCTGTCGCGCGTCATCGAGATTTCCATACGCCCCTCCTTCATCTTGCCATAAATATCCCCGCCGGAGGCACGACCGCCCCGCGCGCCCGCGATTGCGATCGGGCGTGCCCCCGCCCCCGACAATCAGACGGCGCCAACAGCGGAAATCGCGCAGAATTTCTCCGAATCGCACGGGATCCTTGCATGATTTCTCCGTCATGTGCCCGCCATGCCAGGGCGCACGCAATTTGCAGGTGCAGAATGGCCTTGCGAGAGGCCGCGCAATTTCCTAACCACCAAACAGTATATCCGGCAATATATCCGGCAATTTCCTGACCCAACGGAGCGATCATCATGAGCTTTCGCCTGCAACCCGCCCCCCCCGCGCGCCCCAACCGCTGCCAGCTTTTCGGCCCCGCATCGAACACGAAACTGTTTGCGAAGATGGCCTCCTCGGCGGCGGATGTGGTCAATCTCGACCTCGAGGACTCGGTCGCGCCGACCGACAAGGATGCGGCGCGCGCCAACGCCATCAAGGCGATAAACGAGGTGGACTGGGGCAACAAGTATCTCTCGGTGCGCATCAACGGGCTTGATTCGCCTTACTGGTATCGTGACGTGGTGGACCTGCTCGAACAGGCCGGCGAGCGGCTCGATCAGATCATGATTCCCAAGGCAGGCTGCGCGGCCGACATCTACGCGGTCGATGCGCTGGTATCCGCCGTCGAGGCCGCCCGGGGCCGCAAGAAGCGCATCAGCTTCGAGGCGATCATCGAGTCGGCAGCGGGCATCGCCCATGTCGAGGAAATCGCCGCGGCCAGCCCCCGGATGCAGGCGCTGAGCCTCGGCGCGGCCGATTTCGCGGCCTCCATGGGGATGCAGACCACCGGCATCGGCGGCACGCAGGAAAATTACTACATGCTGCACGAGGGCGCGAAATACTGGTCCGACCCCTGGCATTGGGCGCAGACCGCCATCGTCGCCGCCTGCCGCACCCATGGCCTATTGCCGGTCGATGGCCCGTTTGGCGATTTCTCCGACGACGAGGGCTTTCGCGCGCAGGCGCGCCGCTCGGCCACGCTGGGGATGGTGGGAAAATGGGCGATTCACCCCAGGCAGGTGGCGCTCGCCAACGAAATCTTCACCCCGTCCGACGCGGCGGTTCAGGAGGCCCGCGAAATCCTGAAGGCCATGGAAGAGGCCAAGGCGCGCGGCGAGGGCGCGACCACCTTCAAGGGCCGGCTGGTGGACATCGCCTCGATCAAGCAGGCCGAGGTGATCGTCAGGCAGGCCGAGATGATCGCGGTGCAGTAATCCGGTGCAGGGCGGCCCCGACGGGCCGCCCCTCGAGTGACCACACCGACCGCTTGCATTGCGCGGGCAGGCACCTTAGGCGGGTTCTCATCCAGATTGCAGGACCGCCGCCCATGAAGATGCACGAGACGTTCATCAAGCCGATGCACCCCGAGGGGCGCAGGTTCGTCGCCCTTTTCTGTGCGATCACGCTGGTCCTGTTCCTGATCTGGGAGCCGCTTGGCTGGATCGGCGCGGGGCTCACGGTCTGGTGCTACTATTTCTTTCGCGACCCCGAGCGCGTGACGCCTGCACGTCCCGGTCTGATCGTCAGCCCCGCCGACGGAATCGTGTCGCTGATCGAGCCGGCGGTGCCGCCCGCAGAGCTTGGCCTGTCAGATAGGCCGCTGACGCGGGTGAGCGTGTTCATGTCGGTGTTCAACTGCCATGTGAACCGCGCGCCGGTCGAGGGGGTGGTGACGAAGATCGCCTATCGCCCCGGCAAGTTCCTCAATGCCTCGCTCGACAAGGCGAGCGAGGATAACGAGCGCAACGGCATCGTCATCGAAATGGCCGATGGCCGCCTGCTGCCGGTGGTGCAGATCGCGGGGCTGGTGGCGCGGCGGATCGTGTGTTTCGTGCGCGAGGGCGAGAGCGTGCCGCGCGGCGGGCGGTTCGGGCTGATCCGCTTCGGCTCTCGCCTCGATGTCTATCTGCCCGAAGACGTCACGCCGCTGGTGCAGGTGGGACAGACCATGGTGGCGGGCGAAACGGTCATCGCCGAGGTATCCGCATGACCGACGCGCCGCGCCCGCCCGGAAAAGAGGTCACGCTCGCGCAGCTTCTGCCCAACATGCTGACAGTTGCGGCGATCTGCGCCGGGATCACGGCGATCCGGCTGGGCGCGCAGGGCGATTATGTGCGCGCGGTGCAGCTATTGCTCATCGCGGCGGTGCTTGACGGGCTCGACGGGCGGCTGGCGCGCTTGTTGCGCAGCACCTCGGCCATGGGGGCGGAACTTGATTCGCTGGCGGACTTCCTCAATTTCGGGGTCGCGGCGCCATTGGTGATCTATTACTGGGGATTGCAGGACATGCGGCACGCCGGCTGGATCGCGGTGCTGTTTTTCGCGGTCTGCTGCGTGATGCGGCTGGCGCGGTTCAACGTGTCGTCGCGCGAGGAAGGGGCCAAGGGCGGATCGGGGGCCTATTTCGAGGGGCTGCCCTCGCCGGCGGGCGCGCTGCTGGCCATGCTGCCGATGTTCGTGATCTTCGCGCTGCCGGGCGTGTCGAAGCCGCCTGCGGCGTTGATCGGGCTCTATATGGCCGGGATGGGCCTTTTGATGATCCTGCCGGTGCCGGTCTGGTCGTTCAAGCAGACGCGGATCTCGCGCGAGAACGTCAAGTTCTTTCTCCTCGGCTTTTCCTGTGTCGCTGCTGCGCTGGTGATCTTTACATGGGGCGCGCTGATCGTGCTGTGCCTGGCATATATTGCAATCGTGATCTGGGCGGCGCTTGTGTGGCACCGAGCAGAAAAGTAAGGTGAGACGATGGAACTGGATGCCGTTCGTAATTCCTATGCCCGATGGGCCCCGGTCTATGACGCCACTTTCGGCAGGATAACCGATGCCGGGCGGCGCACGGCCGTGGCGTATATCAACACGCGCGGCGGCGATGTGCTCGAGGTGGGGGTGGGCACCGGTCTCTCGCTTGAAAACTATGACCCGAATCTGCGCGTGACCGGCGTCGATTACAGCCCCGCAATGCTGCGCAAGGCACGCGCGCGGGTGGCGCGGCTGGGGCTGGTCCAGGTCGCGGCGCTGCGGCGGATGGACGCGCGCACGCTCAAGTTCCCCGATGCGAGTTTCGACACCGTCGCGGCGATGCACGTCCTTTCCGTCGTGCCCGAACCCGAGCGCGTGATGGCCGAGATCGCGCGTGTGCTGCGCCCCGGCGGGCAGGTGGTGATTACCAACCATTTCAAGCACGAGCGCGGCGTCTGGGCCGGGTTGGCGCGCGCGGCGGCCCCGCTCGAACGGGTGCTTGGCTGGCAATCTGATTTCGAGATCGGCACCGTTCTGGGCGAGGACACGCTCGACATCGTTGAGCGGCGCGGCCTGCCGCCCATGGGTATGATGACCTTTCTGGTGCTGCAAAAGCGCGCGGGCTGACGCGCCTTTAGGCGAACGTGCCCGCGACCCGCCCGAGCAGCATGAAGGCGCGCACGGTGCGGGTGCCGGACAGTTCCGTGATTTCAGCGTCCGAGGCGGTCTCGGCGAAGCGGGTGAACACCCGGTCGAAAAGCCGCAGGAAATGATGCGCCGCATCGCGGAAAATCGTGTCCTGTTTCATGCGCGCCGCCGTCAGCGCCAGCGATGAGCGGTCGCGGATGCCGCCAAGCGCGGCAATGGCGCGCCCGCGTTCGCCCGCAGCGAAACTCCGCCAGATTTCGGGCCGCGCCATGTCGGGGCGCAGATCGTCCATGTAGATGCCATCCTGCGACAAGAGCGTGAGAACGTCCTGTGCGGCGCGAATGAGCTGCGCGGTCGGGCGGTCCCTGAGCGCGCGGCGAAGCGCATCGAAACCGGCCTTGTCCTCGGGGCTTTCGGGAAAGTTCAGCGCGCGGATGAAATCTGCGTGCGCCAGCGGTGGCGCGATGTCCTCTGTCGGCGTCCCGAGCGGGAGCGTCACCTGATCGCCGGGGGGGGTGGGCGCGGGGGGCGCGGGTTGCGGTTCGGGCTCATGCGCGCGCAACGTCGAAAACGTCGCCAGCGCCGCCTCGGTCTTGTTCTGGGCGGCAAGGATCTCATCGAGTTTCTGCACCACGGCCCTGTCCGCCGTTGCGCCATCTGCCCGGTTTTGCGCTAGAACGGTGGCGCGCAGGTCGTCGATGGCGGCGCGCAACTGCGCGCTCTCCTCGCGCATGATCCGGCTGGCGCGGGCGGCACTCACCCCTGCCCAGAGCAGCGCCACCGGCATGAGGACGGCGCTCAGCCCCAGCACGACACGCAGCGCGCCGTCGCCCTCCGCCGCTTCGGGGGCCAGCAAGAGAAACCAGAGCACCGCGCCCGCCAGCCACAGCACCGACAGCACCGCTGCCGCCACCTCGACGGTCGTCAGAGGTGGGCGCGTGGCCGGCCTGGGGTCTGTAAGTCGGGCCATGGGATGGGCAGCCTGTCAGATATAGGCGACATTTAGCACCTCGTAGGACCGCTCGCCACCCGGCGTGCGCACTTCCACGCTGTCGCCCGCTTCCTTGCCGATCAGCGCGCGGGCAATAGGCGATTTCAAGTTGAGAAGCCCCGCCTCGATACTGGCCTCGTGCTCGCCGACGATCTGCCAGGTGTGCTCCTCTCCCGTGTCCTCGTCCACGAGCGTCACCGTTGCCCCGAACTTGATCGGACCCGAAAGCCGTTTCGGGTCGATGACTTCGGCGAGGCTCAGGATACTCTCGATTTCCTTGATTCGTCCCTCGATAAAGGACTGTTTCTCCTTGGCCGAATGATATTCCGCGTTCTCCGAAAGATCGCCATGTTCGCGCGCCTCGGCGATCGCGCGGATGATGGCCGGACGCTCGACCGATTTGAGCTGCTTGAGCTCCTGTTCAAGCGCGGCGTGACCGCCTGCGGTCATCGGGATCTTTTCCATTTCACTCGTCCATTGTCAGAAGCGGGGCCGCGCATCGTCGGGCCCCGCAAGCATCGCATCCAGATTTTCCTCAGATTGCACGAAGCGCGCGCCCGATTGCAAGAGCGGATGCGCATATCGTATGATCCGGGGCGCTCAGGTGATAAAATGCCGGATTTCATGCGGTAAAATGTCGTGTTGCGATTGACTCTTGGTGCGGGCGCGATAGGCAGAACCGCAAGATTGTTGCGCGCCGGAGGCCGCGCGCCAGAGGAGGATGACCGATGCAGGACGTGACGCGCGAAGCGATGGAATATGACGTGGTGATCGTGGGTGCGGGGCCGGCGGGCCTCTCGGCCGCGATCCGACTCAAGCAGCTTGACGCCGATCTCGATGTCGTCGTGCTCGAAAAGGGGTCCGAGGTGGGCGCGCATATTCTCTCGGGGGCGGTGCTCGACCCCTGCGGCCTCGATGCGCTCATCCCCGACTGGAAGGAGAAGGGTGCGCCGCTCAACACGCCGGTGGTCGAGGATAATTTCTACATGCTGGGCGAGGCGGGAAAGGTCCGCATCCCCAACTGGCCGATGCCGCCGCTGATGAACAATCACGGCAATTACATCGTTTCGATGGGCAATGTCTGCCGCTGGATGGCCGAACAGGCCGAGGCACTGGGGGTCGAGATCTTTCCCGGCATGGCCTGCTCGGAGATCGTCTATGGCGAGAACGGCGAGGTCAGGGGCGTTGTCGCCGGTGAGTTCGGCAAGAACGAGGATGGCACACCGGGGCCGAATTACGAGCCGGGGATGGAGCTGCACGGCAAATATGTGTTCCTGTCGGAGGGCGTGCGCGGCAGTCTCTCCAAGGAGGTGATCGCACGCTATGAGCTGTCCAAGGGCCACGAGCCGCAGAAATTCGGCCTGGGCATGAAGGAAATCTGGGAGATCGACCCCAAGAAGCACCGTGAGGGTAGCGTCACGCACACGATGGGCTGGCCGCTTGGCAGCAATGCGGGCGGCGGCTCGTTCATCTATCACGCTGAGAACAATCAGGTCTATGTGGGTTTCGTGGTCCATCTCAACTATGAGAACCCGCACCTTTACCCCTACATGGAATTCCAGCGATTCAAGCATCACCCGATTGTTGCCGATCTGCTCAAGGGCGGCAAGCGCGTGGCCTATGGCGCGCGGGCGATTTCCGAGGGCGGGTATCAGTCCATGCCCGGGATGGTGGCGCCGGGCGTCGCGCTTCTGGGATGTTCGGTGGGCATGGTCAACGTGCCGCGCATCAAGGGCAACCATAACGCCATGCTCTCGGGCAAGGCCGCGGCGGAGGCCGCGCATGAGGCGATAAAGGCGGGTCGCGCGAGCGACGAGTTGACCGCGTATGAAACCGAGGTGCGCCAGGGCGCGATCGGCCGCGACCTGAAAAAGGTGCGCAATGTCAAGCCGCTGTGGTCGAAATACGGGCTGGTAGCGTCGCTCGCTCTGGGCGGGTTCGACATGTGGACCAATACCGCCGGGTTCAGCCTTCTGGGCACGCTCAAGCATGGCAAGACCGATGCCGAGGCAACGGGGCTGGCGAAGGATAACAAGCCGATCGACTATCCAAAGCCTGACGGCAAACTGAGTTTCGACCGGCTGACCAATGTCAGTTTCTCGATGACCAATCATGAGGAAAACCAGCCCGCGCATCTTCGGCTGACCGATCCGGACATACCGATCTCGGTCAACCTGCCGAAATATGACGAGCCGGCGCAACGCTATTGCCCGGCGGGGGTCTATGAGGTGGTGCGCGAAGAGGGAAAAGAGCCGCGCTTTGTCATCAATTTCCAGAATTGTGTGCACTGCAAGACCTGCGACATCAAGGATCCGAGCCTGAACATCACCTGGGTCACGCCGCAGGGCGGTGACGGGCCGAATTATCCCAACATGTAACGAGCGCTTGATCGCCTGCGGCGCGGCCCGATGGCTGCGCCGCATTGCCTTGGGGCGGTCCGCATACTACCTTTGACGCAACGCGAGGCAGAAAAGGCAATATCCCGTGAAATTCCGCAGATTGCAGGCGGCGCTGGCCGTCCTTCTCATGCAGACCGTGGCCGTTCTGGCGCAAGAGCCGTCCGGGGCCTATCTCGCCGCGCAGAGCGCGCGTGCGCACGGAGATTTCGCCGCAGCCGCGCAATATTATGCCCGCGCGCTGACCCGCGATCCGAACAACCCCGCGATGCTTGATAACGCGACCATCGCCTATCTTGCCCTTGGCAGGCTCGATCAGGCGGTGGCCGTGGCGCGCAAGCTCGAGGCCGACGGGCTGCGCAGCCAGGTGGCGCAGATTGCGCTTCTGGCCGACGAGGCCCGGCGCGAGGATTGGGATGCGGTGCTGGGGCGGATCGACGAACAGCGCGGCGCCGGGCCGCTTGCCGACGGGATGATCGCCGCCTGGGCCGATCTGGGGCGCGGCGACATGACCTCGGCGCTGGCACGGATGGACGCAATGGCCGCCGAACAGGGCCTGCGCAATTTCGCGCTCTACCACAAGGCGCTGGCGCTGGCGGCGGTCGGCGATTTCGAGACCGCCGACCGTGTGTTTTCGGGCGATGAGGACGGGCCGCTGCAACGCACCCGGTCGGGCGGCATCGCCTGGGCGCAGGTGCTCAGCCAACTGGGCGAACAGGCCCGCGCGGTCGAGATCATCGACGATACCTTTGGCCATGACCCCGACCCGGAAATCGCGGCGCTGCGCGCAAGGCTGGCCGAGGGCGAGGCAGTGCCCTTCGGGCTTGTCACCAATGCGCGCGAAGGCGTGGCCGAGGTGTTCTTCTCGCTCGCGCGCGCGTTGATGGAGGAGGCTGGGGAAGAATTCGTGCTGATTTACGCCCGCGCCGCCGAGGCGGTGAACCCCGATAATATCGGGGCCACGCTCACGGTGGCGGAGGTGCTCGAGAGCCTCGGGCAATACGCGCTCGCCATCGAAGCCTATGGCCGGGTGCCGCGCGACCATCCCGCGTTCGTGACCGCCGAACTGGGCCGCGCCGAGGCGTTGCGCCGCGCCGGCAAGATCGACGCCGCCGCCGAGGTGCTCAACCAGCTGGTGCAGACCCATCCCGACACGGCCAGTGTCCATGTTGCGGCGGGCGATCTCTACCGCGAACAGGAGGATTGGGCGCAGGCCGTTGCCGCCTACGATCGGGCGATCGCACATCTGGAGGCGCACGACAACCCGCAATGGTTCGTCTATTACGTCCGCGCCATCGCCCATGAACGGCAGGACCATTGGCCCGAGGCCGAGGCCGATTTCCGCCGCGCGCTGGAACTCAATCCCGATCACCCGCAGGTGCTCAACTATCTCGGCTATTCCATGGTGGAAAAGCGTGTCAACCTTGACGAGGCGCTTGACATGATCGAGCGCGCCGTGGCCGCGCAGCCCGATAGCGGTCACATCGTCGATAGTCTGGGCTGGGTGCTCTACCGGCTGGGCCGCTATGATGAGGCCATCACACATATGGAGCGCGCCGCCGAACTGATGCCGACCGATCCGGTGGTCAACGACCATCTGGGCGACGTGCTCTGGGCAGTGGGCCGTCAGACCGAGGCGCGGTTCCAATGGAAGCGTGCCCTCTCGCTGCACCAGTCCGCGTCGTCACCGGATCTGGAGCCGGAGCGCGTGCGCCGCAAGCTCGAGGTCGGGCTCGACCTGGTGCTGGAAGAGGAAGGCGCCGATCCGCTGAAGCCCGTGAATGCCGCCGCTGCGCGTAACTGAATTTGCCCCCGCCAAGGTCAACCTGACGCTTCATGTCACGGGGCGGCGGGCGGATGGCTATCACCTGCTCGATTCGCTGGTGGCCTTCGCCGATGTCGGCGACCGGCTGACGGTGGCACAGGCCCCGACCACATCGCTGCGCGTGAGCGGGCCGCGCGCGGCGGGGGTGCCGGGGGGGCCGGAAAACCTCGTGCTGCGCGCCGCCGCGCTGATGGGGGTGACGGCGGCGGTCACGCTGGAAAAACTCCTGCCCGCTGCCGCCGGGATCGGCGGCGGGTCAAGCGACGCGGCGGCGGTCTTGCGCGCGCTTGTCCGGCTCACCGGCAGACCGATGCCGCAGGCGCAGGCGCTCGGGGCGGATGTGCCGGTCTGCCTGATGGCGCGCGCGGCGCGGATACGCGGGATCGGCGAGGATGTGACCCCGATAGCCGAGTTGCCCGCGCTCGATGCGGTGCTGGTCAATCCCGGCCTGTCGGTGGCGACGCCTGCGGTCTTTGCCCGCCTCATCCGCCGCGACAACCCGGCCATGCCCGCGACGCTGCCGCCCTGGCCGGATGCCGCGGCCTGCATCGGCTGGCTCGCCACGCAGCGCAACGATCTGGAGGAACCGGCGGCGGTGCTCTGCCCTGAAATCGGCGCAACCTTCGCTGCGTTGCGCGACAGCGCGGGCTGTGCGCTCGCGCGCATGTCGGGATCGGGGGCGACGTGTTTCGGGCTCTATCCCGACGCGGCCACGGCAGCGGCGGCGGCGGCGCAGATCGCCGCACAACATCCCGGCTGGTGGGTGCAACCTGTCCGGCTCAGTTGATCCGCGCCACCACATAACCGGCGAGCGCGTCGAGCATGTCGCGCACCGTGTGATCGGGCAGGGCAGCGAGCGCCGCGCGCGCCTTCGCGATCCAGTCGAGCGCCTCGGCGCGGGTCTGGTCGAGCGCGCCGCGCGCGTGCAATATCGTGATCGCGCGCTCAAGGTCGCCGTCCCGCTGATCGCCCTTCCCGATGGTGCGCTTCCAGAAGGCGCGCTCGTCTTCGTCGGCCCGCACCAGCGCGCGGATCACCGGCAGCGTCAGCTTGCGCTCGCGGAAATCGTCCCCGACATTCTTGCCAATGGCCTTGGGATCGCCTTGATAATCCAGAAGATCATCGACAATCTGAAAGGCGATGCCGAGCGCGTCGCCATAGGTGAAGAGCGCCGCCACCTGTTTCTCGGGCGCCGCCGAAATCACGCCGCCGACCTGCGTCGCGGCCGAAAACAGCGCCGCCGTCTTGCCCCGCACGATCTGGAGATAGGTCGCCTCGGTGGTCGCAAGATCGCGCGCCGCGCTCAGTTGCAACACTTCGCCCTCGGCAATCGTGGCAGCGGCGTCGGCGAGGATGTCGAGCACGCGCAGCGATCCCGTCTCGACCATCAACTGAAAGGCGCGCGCGAAAAGGTAATCCCCCACCAGCACGCTCGACTTGTTGTCCCACAGCAGGTTCGCCGTGGGCCGCCCGCGCCTGCTCGCGCTTTCGTCCACAACGTCGTCATGCAACAGCGTGGCGGTGTGGATGAATTCTACCGTTGCGGCAAGGCGCACGTCATGCTCGCCGCGATAGCCGCACAGATCGGCGGCGGCGAGCGTCAGCATCGGGCGCAGCCGCTTGCCCCCCGCCTCGACCAGATGCGCGGTCACCTCGGGAATACGCGGGGCGTGGCGCGAGGCCATGCGCGCGCGGATGAGAACGTTCACCGCATCGAGCTTGGCCGCGAGATGGGCGGCCAGCGCCTCATGCGGTTTGGTGGCGGCCTCGTCCAAGCCCATGCTTACCCCCGGAACGGCGCTCGACAAATCGGGCGCGGTGCTTTTAACTCCGTGACATGAAACAGCTTTACCGAACCACCGATATGGTCAGCATGGCCTTTGCCAAGGCGCTGCTTCAGGGCGAGGATATAGACTGCTTTGAAATGGACGTAAACATGAGTGTGCTCGAAGGCTCGATCGGCATTTTCCCGCGCCGCCTGATGGTGGCCGATGCCGATTACGACGACGCGCGCGAGGTGCTGGCGGATAACGGGTTCTCGCTTGAGGACTGAGCCGTTCGCGCCCAGCGATCTGAGTCTCGACGCCTTTCTCGGCGGGCGTCTGGCGATCGCGCAGCCGGTAGAGGGGTATCGCGCCGGGGTCGATCCCGTGTTTCTGGCGGCGAGCGTGCCCGCAAGGGCGGGCGAGAGGGTGCTCGATCTGGGCTGCGGCTCGGGTGTCGCGGCGCTTTGCGTGGCGGCGCGGGTGCCGGGTGTGTCGCTTGTCGGGCTGGAGGTTCAGCCGGGATATGCCGCGCTTGCGCGCGACAATGCCGCGCGCAACGGTTTGGCGATGGAGGTGGTGACCGGCGATCTTGCGACCATGCCGGCGGCGCTGCGCACGCGCCAGTTCGACCACGTGATCCTCAACCCGCCATTCTTCGACCGCGCGGCCAGCACACCGGCGCGCGATTCGGGGCGCGAGCGGGCCTTGGGCGAGGCGGTACCGCTTGCGCTCTGGATCGAGGCGGCGGCCCGCCGTGCCGCGCCGGGCGGGCATGTCTGCATGATCCACCGGGCCGAGCGGCTGGCCGAGTTGCTGGGGTCGATGGCTGCGCGGCTCGGCTCGCTCGAGGTGCTGCCGCTGATTCCCCGGCGCGGGCGGGCGGCGCGGCTGGTGATCGTGCGGGGACGCAAGGGCGGGCGCGCGGGGCTAAGGCTTTGCGACGGCTGGCTTGTGCACGAGGGCGCACGGCACGCGCATGATGCCGAAAACTACACGAGACCAACGGCCTTTGTGCTGCGAAATGCGGCACCGTTGACCTTCTGTCGTTGATTTGGCGTAAATCCGCACGAGAAATCTTCGGGATTCATGCGGCTGCCGCGTGACAGAATTGTAAAATTGTGCTGCACTGCCCATGTCGATCAGACAAGACACATTTCGCCAAAGGAGGATGCCCATGACCTTGAGTTCGCATATCGAGGAACTGAAGAGGAAACATCTCGCACTCTCGGAACAGGTGGAAGCGACGCAACGCGCGCCCGGAGCAAGCTCGCTCGAAGTTGCCGAACTCAAGAAACAGAAGCTGAAAATCAAGGAAGAGATCGAGCGCCTGTCGATCGACGTCTGACGGGCATCGGGGGGGGGGCCGGGCGCCCGGCCCGACCCTCACCGTCAGGCGGCGGCGGTCATGCGAAGAACTGCCCGCCATTGGCAGAGATGACCGAGCCGTTGATGAAGCCTGCATCATCCGAGACGAGGAAGGTCACGCAGCGGGCGATCTCCTCGGGCTTGCCCAGGCGGCCCGTAGGGATCATGCTGATGATGCCCTCGCGCACCTTTTCCGGCACCGCCATGACCATATCGGTGGCGATGTAACCGGGGCAGATGGCATTGGCGGTGATGCCCTTGGCCGCGCCTTCCTGCGCGAGGCTGCGAATGACGCCGAGATCGCCGGCCTTGGTTGCGGCATAGTTGGCCTGCGCGAACTGGCCCTTTTGTCCGTTGATCGAGGAGATCACCACGACCCGACCGAAGCCGCGCTCGCGCATCCCGGGCCAGACCGGGTGGATGGTATTGAACACGCCGGTGAGGTTGGTGTCGATCACCTCATGCCACTGCTGGGGCGTCATCTTGTGGAAGGGCGCATCGCGGGTAATGCCCGCATTGGCCACCGCGATGTCGATGGGGCCTAGATCGGCCTCGACCTGGGCGATGCCGGCTTTTGATGCCTCGTAATCGGCGACATTCCACTTGTAGGTCCTGATGCCGGTTTCCGCGGTGAACGCGGCGGCGGCCTCGTCATTGCCGGCATAGTTGGCGGCAACGGTATACCCACTCTCCTTGAGCGCTTTGGAAATGGCGGCGCCGATACCGCGCGATCCTCCGGTGACGAGTGCAGTTCTGGCCATGGGGTCCTCCGAATCTGGCTATGTTTCATAACTTGATTATCGGTTTGACGGGGTTTGCGCAATATTATTACGCGCAAAACTCCCCACGAGGCGGCCCGTGTTCCAACAAAAGGGTGCCCCCCAGGAGCACCCCTCTGGAACCCGATCCCGCATTCGCCCCTTACGGGCGCTCGACGCAGAGGGCGACCCCCATGCCGCCGCCGATGCAGAGCGTGGCGATGCCCCTTTTCACGTCGCGGCGCCTCATCTCGAACAGCAGCGTGTTGAGCACACGGCAGCCCGACGCGCCGATGGGGTGGCCGATGGCGATGGCCCCGCCGTTCACGTTGACGATGGCCGGATCCCAGCCCATCTCCTTGTTGACGGCGCAGGCCTGGGCGGCGAAGGCCTCGTTGGCCTCGACCAGATCGAGATCCTCGACGCGCCATCCGGCCTTTTCCAGCGCCTTGCGGCTGGCATTGACCGGGCCGATGCCCATGATCGCCGGGTCAACACCGGCCGTGGCATAGGAGGCGATGCGCGCAAGCGGCGTGATGCCGCGGCGCTCGGCCTCATCGGCGGACATCAAAAGCACCGCCGCCGCGCCGTCATTGATGCCGCTGGCATTGGCCGCAGTCACCGAGCCGTCGGCGGTGAAGGCCGGGCGCAGTTTCTGCATCACCTCCATGGTCGCGCCGTGGCGGATATATTCGTCCTTGTCCACGACGATATCGCCCTTGCGGGTCTTGACGGCGAAGGCGATCACCTCGTCGTCGAAGCGCCCCGCCTTTTGCGCCGCTTCGGCCTTGTTCTGGCTGGCGACGGCGAATTCGTCCTGCTGGTCGCGGGTGATCTGCCACTGATTGGCGACATTCTCGGCGGTCTGACCCATGTGATAGCCGTTGAACGCGTCCCAGAGCCCGTCGCGAATCATCGTGTCGATATATGTCATGTCGCCCATCTTGTGACCCGCGCGCAGATGCGCGGCATGGGGGCTGAGCGTCATGTTTTCCTGACCACCCGCGCAGATGATGGCGGCATCGCCAAGCTGGATGTGCTGCGCGCCGAGCGCCACCGCGCGCAGGCCCGAACCGCAGACCTGGTTGATGCCCCAGGCGGCGGATTCGATCGGCAGGCCGGCGTTGACATGGGCCTGGCGGGCAGGGTTCTGGCCCTGCGCTGCGGTCAGGACCTGGCCGAGGATGGTCTCCGAGACTTCTGCCGGGTCGATGCCCGCACGTTCGACCACGGCCCGAAGCACGGCGGCCCCCAGGTCATGCGCGGGGGTGTTGGCGAAGGCCCCGCCAAAGGAGCCGACCGGAGTGCGGGCTGCGGATGCGATTACGACGTTGGTCATTAGGGTCCTCCACCAAGGCTTGCATGGTCGCCTGACCCGGATCGGGTCGCTGGGCCACGCGACCTTTGCGTATGTCATATCGCAAGCGCCGCGCCGCGGCAACGCCGGAGGTGGGTCAGGCGGTCGCGCGCGCCGCCCCGGTATCGAGCCAGGGCGGGCGGACGGTAGGCGCCCCGAAATAATAGCCCTGCAGGCAGTCGAGCCCGAGCGCGGTGAGATATGCGGCGTCTTCGGCGCGCTCGACGCTCTCGGCGATTGTGACCATGTCGAATTGCCGCCCGATGCTCAACAGCGCGGCGGTCAGCACCTGGTTGTCGGCGTTCGAGGCGATGCCCTGGATGAACTGCCCATCGATCTTGAGGATGTCGAAGAAGAAATCCTTGAGAAATCTGAACGATGTATAGCCCGCACCGAAATCGTCGAGCGCAAAGCCGACACCGGCGCGTTGCAGCTCTGTCATGAAACCCACCACAAGTTCGGGGACGAGCATGGCCGAGCTTTCGGTGATCTCGAGGATCAGCCGTTCGGCAATGGTGGGATCACGCCCGAGCCCCTTGTCCAGTGTGCGCATCCAGCGCGCATAGCCGATGGAGCGGGCCGACATGTTGATCGAGAGTCGCAGATCGGGAAATTTCGCCAGTGTCGCCAGCCCCTTCTCCAGTGCCAGACAGTCGATAATGCGCCCGGTCTCGCGCGTTTCGATCTGTCCTATGAACTCGCGCGCGGGAATCACCCGGCCGGTCGCGTCGGTTATACGGACCAGCCCCTCGTAAAAGGCGGGCTTGTCCGGTTGCCCGGCGGTGACCACGGGCTGAAAGGCAAGCATGACCTCCCCGTGCTGCACTGCGGTCTCCACCATCTCGATCACCGATCGGTCGCGCGCCGACACGGCATAGTCGAGCGGGTTGTCGTGCCCGGCCGGTATATCTGTCCAGTCGTCCTTGCGCGTCATGATGCCCTCCGATCGCGGGGATCGCCTCTGCATCCTGTGCGCGCTGGCTTAAGAAACATTTAACAGCCGGCAGAAATCTTGCGCAGATCCCCGAGCGTGAGTCTTCGTGCCCGTTTCGTGCGCGCGATTGTCGACAATTATCCTGCAACGATGAACGGCCAATCGCGCCGCTGCCGCACCCCGTGAGCGTATTGCTCGCCATGCGGGCGAGGCTCAGCCTCGCCGCCGCCGCCGCCCGCCCGTCTCGCCCCCGGTGTTGAAGCTCAACTTTGGAAGGCTCACGATCCTGCGCAATTCGGGGAACGGATCGGTCTTGTGTGGAATGGCATTGGCGGCCACGAAATGTTCCTGAAATTTCGGCTCGATGGCGGTCTCGATCTTGGTGATCTGGCCCACCATCCGCTCGATCTCGCGGCGCGCGCCGACATTGCAAAGCGCGATCCGCGCCCCCGTGCCAGCGGCATTCCCCGCCGACGTGACCTTGTCGAGCGGCACATCGGGGATCATGCCCAGAACCATGGCGTGCAGCGGAGAGATATGCGCGCCGAATGCCCCGGCCAGCACAACGCGGTCAACCCGGTCCACGCCGCGCGCGTCCATGAGCAGTCGAGCGCCCGCGTAAAGCGCAGATTTCGCGAGCTGAATCGCGCGGATATCGCCCTGCGTCACGGTGATGCGCGGGCCGCCTTCGCCCGTCCCGTCATGGACCAGATAGGCGTGCGTGCGCCCTTCGGGGATCATGCGCGCGGTGCCGGTGGCCCGGGCCGAGCCGAGAAGGCCGCTCTCGTCCAGAAGCCCCGCCATGCGCAGTTCCGCCACCGCCTCGATGATGCCCGAGCCGCAGATGCCGGTGATGCCGCCCGCGCCCAGCTCATCGAAAAAGCCCGCCTCATCCGACCACTTGTCGCAGCCGATCACGCGAAACCGCGGCTCCTTTGTCACCGGGTCGATGCGGATCGCCTCGATCGCGCCGGGCGCGGCGCGCTGCCCGCTGGAAATCTGCGCCCCCTCGAAGGCCGGCCCCGTGGGCGAGGAGCACGCCAGCACACGGGTCTTGTCGCCCAGGATGATCTCGGCGTTGGTGCCGACATCGACGATCAGCACCAGATCCTCGGATTTGTCCGGTTCTTCCGACAGCGCGACGGCGGCGCAATCGGCGCCCACATGGCCGGCGATGCAGGGCAGGATATAGACCTGCGCGCGGGGGTTGAGGGCTGCAAGGTCAAGCTCTTTCGCGTCAAGCGTCAGGCTTTGGGAGGTGGCCAGCGCAAACGGTGCCTGCCCCAGTTCCACCGGGTCGATGCCCAGCAGAAGGTGATGCATCACCGGGTTGCAGACAAAGACCACCTCGACGATCAGCGCCGGATCAATCCTGGCCTCTGCGGCGACCTCTCCGGCCAGCGTGTTGATCGCCTCGCGCACGGCGGCGGTCATCTCGCGGTCGCCGCCGGGGTTCATCATGGCATAGCTGACCCGGCTCATCAGATCCTCGCCAAAGCGGATCTGCGGGTTCATGATCCCCGCCGAGGCCGTGACCTCGCCGGTCTCGAGGTTCGTCAGATGGGCGGCGATGGTGGTGGAGCCAAGGTCGATGGCCAGACCGTACAGCCCCCCCTCATGCAGCCCCGGCCAGATATCGAGCACCTGTGCCGCCTCTCCCTCATGGCCGCGGTGCAGCGCCACCGTCACCTGGAATTTCCCCTTGCGCAGAACGGGTTGCAGTTTGGACAGCAGGGACAGACCGGCGCGGATGCCGGTGATTCCCCATTCGCGTTTCAGGGCGCGCGCGAGGCGCTCGAAATCGCCCGAGGGCTCGTGCATGTCGGGCTCGTCCACCTCGACGAAGTAAAGCCGCGTCGCCGGGTCCATGGCGATTACCCGCGCCGAGGCGGCCTTGCGCACGACCTGCTTGTGAACCTGGGATTCTGGCGGCACGTCGATCACCACATTGCCCATGATCCGTGCCTGACAGCCCAGACGGCGGCCCGGTTTCAGCCCGCGCTTCTCGTCATAGCGCGCCTCGACGGCGTTCCACTCCGACAGCGCATCGGCCGCGACCGTCACGCCATGCTTGGAAAACTCGCCATAACCCGGCGTGATCTGGCATTTGGAGCAGATGCCGCGACCGCCGCAGACCGAATCGAGATCGACGCCAAGCTGGCGCGCGGCGGTCAGAACGGGTGTGCCCACGGCAAAGCGCCCACGCTTGCCCGAGGGGGTAAAGACGACAAGGGGATCGGTGGTCATGGGGGCGTTGTCCTTGGCTCGGCTCGGGGCGAACATAAGCCATAGGCGCCCGCCCGACAGCCTGCAAGTGTCAGAAATTCGTCCGCGCGCGGTATGGCCGGATCAGCGCCCGCCAGCCACCCAGGGCAATTCCAGCCCGAAAAGCCAGATTGCCATCGGCACGGGGGCCGTGGCCAGCGCAATGGTCAGGACCGCAAGCGGCAACCGGAACATGCCCGACACACCCGAAAGAAGCGCAATGCCGCCGCCGCCGCCGATCACGGAATTGCCGGGAATGTTGATCAGGACGGCAAGGTTGACATAGCGATATCTCACGATCCAGCCGCAATACTTGCGCGGTAGAAGCGCGTACACAAAGGCCACGCGCCCCTTGCCCGGCAGCGCCTCGAACCGCGCCACAAGCTGCGCGGCCTCGATCTGGCGCAGATCCAGCAACACCCGGCGCAGCCACGCCAGCGGCACCGTGCACCCCAGCACATAGGCCAGCGTCAGCCCGGTCGCGGTGGCCAGCCACACCAGCGGCGCAATATCCGCGCCGCCCGCCGCCAGCACCGAAAGCCCGATCTCGATTCCTGGCACGAACGGGATGGCAATGAGCAGGGCATAGATCACCAGCACCAATGCGAGCAGGCCCGGCATGGCCCAGCCATAATCGTTCTGCCTGATCCAGCCCTCGGCCCATGTGAACAGGAAATGCAAGGCCACCGCCAGCACCGCAACAAGCATGAGCCGGCCAAGCGTGCGCATCACCCCCACCTTGAGAGGCGGCGGCGCGGGCAGGGCGGGGCGGGCGATGGCGGGTTTTTCCATGGCCGCAAGTCTAGGCCGCATGGGAGCTTGGGCCAATACGCCTCACATGCCGTTCACGTCCTTTTGCAACCAGTTAACAATTTCTTCTCGGTCGCCATCGAGCGCGGGCGCGGGCGGGCGGGTGGCCGGATCGGCCATTCCGCTCAGCTTGATCGGGTTACCGGCGGCCACAAAGGCGGGCCGCCCGTCCGCCGCCAGCACATCCACCACCATGTTGCGCGCAAGGATCTGCCGGTCGTGCAGCGCCTCGGCCAGGTTCTGGATCGGCCCTGTCGGTACGCCTGCGGCCTCCAGCTTCTCGATCCAGTGAGATTTGGGCCGGTCGAGCGTGATCGCCTCGATCAGTCGCTTGAGTGTGCGCGCGTTCTCGCAGCGCGCCGCGTTGGTGGCAAAGCGCGGGTCGCGGACAATCGGCAGACCGAGCACATCGCACAGCCGCGCAAAGAGCGCATCGTTTCCAGCAGCGATGACGAAAAGCCCGTCGGCGGCGTGAAATGTCTCGAAAGGGGTGATCGAGGGGTGGCGCGCGCCGGTTGGACCGGGCGGCGTGCCGGTGGCGGTGGTGATCGCGATGGCATGTTCGAGAATCGCCAACACGCCGTCGAGCATGGCCACATCGACCTTGCGCCCCTCGCCCGTCTTCTCGCGGTCGATGAGCGCGGCCAGCACGCCCTGCACCAGATACATCCCGGCCACGATATCGCCGATCGAGGCACCGACGCGCACCGGCTCGCCGTCCTTCTCGCCGGTGATCGACATGACCCCGCCACGCGCCTGCACCACCATGTCATAGGCGGCCCGTTCCGCATCCGGGCCGGTATGGCCAAAGCCACTCACCGCGCCATAGATCAGCGCCGGGTGGCGGGCATGGAGCGCGTCCCAGCCATAGCCCAGCTTTTCCATCACGCCGGGACGGTAATTCTCCAGCACGATATCGGCACGGGCAAGAAGCGCGTCGAAAATGGCACGGTCGTCGTCGGCCTTGAGATCAAGCGCGATGGATTGCTTGCCATGGTTGATGGCGGCGAAATAGGCACTTTCCCCGTCCTTGAAGGGGGGAAAGGCGCGGGTATCGTCGCCGGTGCCGGGCCGCTCCACCTTGATTACCTTTGCGCCCAGATCGCGCAGCGTCATCGAGGCAAACGGTCCGGCAAGCACATGGGTGAGGTCGAGAACGATCACGCCGTCGAGTGGTGAGGTCATTTTGGTCTCCTTCGGGCATCTCTGGGCGCATCCTTAGCTGTTTCATGTCACACGTCTCTGACACGGATCAAGGACGGGCCGTATCGGGGCTTGCGGCCTCAATGCAGCACCTTGCCCTCGGGCCAGCTCATCCGGGTGGTGAGCGTGATCGCGCGCCGCGCGCCGGGGGGCAGCTCAAGGTGCCAGCCGATGATGCCGCGCCTGTCCTCGACATCTTTTTCATCGGGGGGCGGAGCGGCGTCCCAGGTGATGCGCAGATCGGTCTGTTCCGAGACCGGCACCCGGTCAATCAGATGCAGCTTCCACGTCTCGCCGGTCAGGTTCTCGACCGCGATCTCCACCTCCTCGCGCGCCTCGCTGGCGCGGGTGATGAGGCCACGGTCGCCTTCGGATCGGTTGCGCACCACGCGCGACAGGCGCAGCCCCTCGATTGGACCAAAGGCGAGATCGGCCGCATCGCCCCCCGCCACCAGCGGTAGCCAGCGCTGCCCGGTATAGCGCCCGTCGAGATAGAACCGTGCCTCTTGCGTGGGCAGGAGCACCTCCTCGGCGGGGATCGCGACGCGCGCCATGAGAAACGCCGTCTCGTCCAGCAGCGGCACGGCGCGGGCCTCGATTTCCGCCATGGCCTCGAGGGCGGGCAGCATGAGCCGCACACGGTCGGCCCCGGTGGCAACATTGACCGGTGCCGGATAGGCGTAGCTGATCGCAAGCCCGTCGAATTCGGGGCGCGCCATGTCGGCGGCGGTTTCAAGCACGGGGGCGGCCTGCATCGCCGATCCTTCGGCCTTCATGCGCGGCATCGGGGTGATCTCGTCGGGATCGACAAGGCGGGGGATCCACGGCCAGATTTCGCCCGGCGCGCCCTGCTCAGAGGGGCGGCGGGTCGAAAGCGTCAGCACCACATCGCGCCAGTTCTCGCCGGTGTGCTGGTGCACGAAAGCGCCCCGCTCGATGCGCACCGCGCCGGTATCGCGGGCGAGGTGCAGATCATAAAGTGGCTGCCAGCCCGCGTCGGGGATAGTGTAGGTGACCCGAAGCGTCCCCTCTGCGGCGGTCTCGGCGGTGATGCTGACGGCGAGCATGGCGCGCGCCTGTGTCTCGGGGACCAGCGCCCTGAGCGCCTGTTCGGCGCGGGCAAGCTTCTGCATGAGGTCTTGCAGCTCCCGCTCGGCGGCCTCGGCGCGGCGGATGGCGTCGGCGCTCTCGCGGCGCGCGGCAAGCGTCTCGGCGCCGATCATCACTGCCAGATCGCGCAGCGTGTCGGGGCCGAGCGCGGCCAGCCCCTCGCCCTGCCCGATCCCTTCGAGAAAGGCGATGCGGGCGCGCGCGGCCTCGGCCTCGAGGCGGATATCGGCGACGCTGGCGCGAGCGTCGCGCAGCGCGTCTTGCAGGCGCTCCACCTCGGCTTTCGCAGCCGTGTAGGCCGCGCTCTCGGTCTCGGGACGGGGCGGGACATAATCGCTGCGCGTGCTGACGCCGCCCATGCGCGCGCCGTCAAGCGTGACGCGGATCGCGGCAAGCGGCGTGCCTTCGGGCAGATCAGCGAGGATCAGATCATGCGCGCCCGCAGGCACCGCAAAAGGCACCTCCCGGATGACGCTTGCGCCCTGCGGGTAGAGGGTGACGGCGCTCACCCGGCTGGTGAGGGGGATGTCGTCGGCAAGTGCGGCAAGGGGCAGGCAGGCAAGGCAGAGGGTGAGGGCACGCATGGGACACTCCTGAAAATCGCATGGCGGGACTGTCGGGCCGGGCGCGGCAAAGCGCAAGCGGGTGGAACGGGTCTGCGCGAATTAACGCCGCTTTCCGCAGCAAGCCGCGCGGCCTGGCACAAACGCAAACGGGCGCGTCCCCATCGGGCGCGCCCGGTAAATTCGTTCGGACAGGCTCAGCCCTTTTTCAGAACGCGCGCGCCCAGCGTCTCGGCGATCTGCACCGCGTTGAGCGCCGCCCCCTTGCGCAGGTTGTCGGAGACGCACCAGAGGTTCAGCCCGTTGTCGATCGTGCTGTCCTGCCGGATGCGGCTGATGAAGGTGGCGTAATCGCCCACACATTCGATCGGCGTGACATAGCCGCCATCCTCGCGCTTGTCGATCACCATGATCCCCGGCGCCTCGCGCAGGATGTCGCGCGCCTCGTCCTCGTCGAGATGGTCCTCGAACTCGATATTGATCGCCTCGGCATGGCCGACAAAGACCGGCACGCGCACGCAGGTCGCCGTCACCTTGATCGAGGGGTCGATGATCTTCTTGGTTTCGACGACCATCTTCCATTCTTCCTTGGTCGAGCCGTCCTCCATGAAGACGTCGATATGGGGGATGACATTGAAGGCAATCTGCTTGGTGAATTTCGTGGCAGGAACGTCGGCCGTCGGATTGTAGACGGCCTTGGTCTGATCCCAGAGCTCGTCCATGCCCTCCTTGCCCGCGCCCGAGACCGATTGATAGGTCGAGACGACAACGCGCCTGATGCGGGCGCGGTCATGCAGCGGCTTCAGCGCCACCACCATCTGCGCGGTCGAGCAGTTGGGATTGGCGATGATGTTCTTTTTCGCGTAGCCGAGAACCGCCTCGGGGTTCACTTCGGGCACGACAAGCGGCACGTCGGGATCGTAGCGGTAGAGCGATGAATTGTCGATCACGACACAGCCTGCCTTGGCCGCGCGGGGCGCGTAGATCTTCGTCGCGTCCGAGCCGATGGCGAAAAGCGCGATATCCCAGCCGGTGAAATCGAACGTGTCCAGATCCTTCGTCTTGAGGGTTCGGTCGCCAAAGCTCACCTCGGTGCCGAGCGACCGGCGCGAGGCCAGCGCGGCGATTTCATCGACCGGGAACTGCCGCTCGGCCAGGATGTTGAGCATTTCGCGGCCCACATTGCCCGTGGCGCCCGCGACGACGACCTTGTAACCCATGATATTGCCTCCAGTGCGGGGTTGCGGGGGCGTCATACAGGGAAGCGGCGCGGGATAAAAGCGGTTTGCTCAGTCAAGGCTGTCGCGGCTGAAGAGATAGAGCGCGAGGCCAAGCGCCAGCGCGCCCGCGAAAAGCGCGAAGATCGCGACATGACCGGCAAGCGCCCCCTGCGCCGAGGCGGCGGCGTGCAAGGGGCCGGAGGCGAATTGCGCCACCCCCACCCCGCCGATGCCGAAAAGATTGAGCAGCGTCACCCCGCGCCCCGCCAGATGCGCCGGGATGAAGGCGCGTCCATGCGCGACCACCACCGGAAAGGACGCCCCGGCAAAGCCTATCAACGCAAGCAGGGCCACCGACAGGACAAGGCTCCGGTCGGGCCAGAGGATCAGCGCGCCAAGCGCCAGCGCCGCCAACAGGTTGCCACCGAAGACCACCCATTTGCGGGTGCGCAATATCCGGTCGAGCGGCCCATAGGCGAATGTGCCCGCGATCATCGCCAGCCCCATCACCAGCGTCGCCTGCCCCACCTGCCCGGTATCGAGCGCAAAGACGTCGCGCAGATAGGGCCCGGCCCACAGACCGCGCAGCGCCGCCGAGGGCGCGTAGGCCACGAACATCAGCGGCAGGATCGCCCAGAGCGCCGGCATCCTGAGCAGGTCGAGCACCGAGCCGCGCGCCTCGCCGGTTACGGCCCCGGGGTCGCGCACCAGCGCGGCGATCCCCGCCGCGACCGCCGCCGACAGCCCCGCCAGCCCCCAGAGCGCGGCGCGCCAGCCCACGGTCTCGGCGGCCCAGGCCATCGGCCAGGCCGCCACCAGGTTGCCGACCGATCCGACCCCCAGCATCAGCGCCGCCAGCGTCGCGAATCGCGCGGGCGGAAACTCGCGCGCGAAGATGTAGAACGAGGACATCAGCACCGGCGAACAGCCCGCCCCGATCAGTGCCATGGCAAGGCTCACATGCAGCGGCGCGCTCGCCAGCGCGAAGATCGCGGCACCCCCGCCCCCGCCGACAAGCAGCAGCGCGGCGGCCGTGCGGCGCGGCCCGATCCGGTCGAGCGACCACCCCACGGGGATCTGCATCAAGGCAAAAACCACGAACCACAGGCCGGAGGCAAAGGCGAGATCGTCGGGCGTGGTGCCGATATCGCGCTCCAGCGGGCCGCTGAGCACGGCGAGAAAGGCGCGAAAGAACTGGCTCAGCACATAGGCGAGGCACAAAAGCACAAGACCGGCGCGCATTCCCTCAGCCCGCCGCGCGCGCGATCAGCACATCGACATGCGCCGCCACGCTCTCGGCCAGCGCGTCGAGGTCATAGCCGCCCTCTAGGCAGCTGACCAGCCGCCCGCCGCAATGGGTACCGGCCAGATCGCAGAGCCGCTCGGTGGCCCAGGCGAAATCCTCCGTCTCCAGCCGCAGATCGGCCAGCGGATCGGCGCGATGCGCGTCGAACCCGGCGGAGACGAGGATCAGCTCGGGACGAAAGGCGGCGACGCGGGGAAAGACCTTTTCCTCGTAGGCGCGGCGGAACCCGTCCGAGCCGGTGCCGGCGGCGAGCGGCACATTGAGAATCGTGTCATGCGGCCCGGTCTCGTCGGCGGCGCCGGTGCCGGGCCAGAACGGGAACTGATGCGACGAGGCGAAGAGCGCGCGCGCATCGTCCTCGAGCAGGTCCTGGGTGCCGTTGCCGTGATGCACGTCGAAATCCACCACCGCGACGCGGGCCAGCCCGTGATGGTCCAGCGCATGTTTTGCCGCCATGGCGACATTGCCAAAGAGGCAAAAGCCCATCGGCGTCTCGCGCTCGGCATGGTGCCCCGGCGGACGGATGGCGACAAAGGCGTTGCCCACCTCGCCCGAAAGCACCAGATCGACCGCGGATACCGCGCCACCGGCGGCGCGATGCGCGGCCTGGAGGCTGCCGGGCGACATCCAGGTGTCGGCGTCAAGTTTCGTGCGGCCCTCGACGGGGGCGGCGGCGCGAATGCGCTCGACATAGCGCCGGGGATGGACGCGCAAGAGATCGTCCTCGGCCACGAGGGGGGCAATCACGCGGCGCAACTCCTTGCCCTCGAGCGCGTCCATGATCCGCGAGAGCCGCGCCACCTGCTCGGGATGGCCTCGCGGTGTGAGATGGTCGAGGCAGTCGTCATGGGCAATCAGGGCAGTGGTCATCGCGCTCCTCCGTTCTGCCGCGAAAAGACCCTTTTTGCGCGCGCTTGTCCAGTGCGGGCGTATCGGCGCGGGCAATCCCTGTTCCGGGGGCAGCGGGGCAACCGGCGTCGCTTATTCGGCCAGCTTCTCCTCGATGATCGCCTTGAGATCGGCATAGGCCATGTTGCCGTATTTCTTCTCGTTGATGATGAGCGTCGGCGTGGAATTCACCTCATGCGTGGCGGCGTTGTCCTGATACCAGGCGACGAGCGCCTGTGCCTTGTCGCTGTCATTGAGGCAGGCTTCGAGCGCATCGGGCTCGATCCCCGCAAGGCGACCGATCCGGCGGAGATTGTCGGCGATGGCGGTGGGCTCTCCCTGTGCCCAGTCGCGCTGCCGCTCGTAGAGCATCTCGGCGATGCCGAAGAATTTCTCCGGCCCGCCGCAGCGCGCCACCATCGAGGCCCACAGGCCGAAGCGGTCGAAATAGACATCGCGGTAGATGAAGTGGACCTTGCCGGTGTCGATATAATCGGCCTTCAACTGCTTGAGCGGTCCGTTGTGGAAATTGGCGCAATGCGGACAGGTGAAGGAGGCGTATTCGATGATCGTCACTTTCGCATCCTCGGGGCCCATGGTCATTTCCGGGATCGCGCTCTCTTGTGCGGCCAGCGGCGCGGCGAGCGAGGCAAGCGCCAGCGCACCGGCGGTGAAAAGATGTTTCATCAGGGTCATGGTCTGTCCTTGTTCGATCTGGTCAATACGTTGTGCGCAAGCCGCTCCAGCGCGGCGCGCAGGCTGTCATCGGCGACGGGGGCGACGATCTCTTCCGCGCGGGCGCGGGTTTCGGGGGCGGGAGCAGTCGGCGTGGCCTTGTGCCGGTGGGTGAAATCCGCCTGCCCCTCGGCAAAGCCCGTGGGCGCGGTCTGCGTCAGGCGTATCCGCGCGATGGCGTTATAGCCGTAAACCGCGTTGATTCGCTCGCGCAGCGCCTCTTTCTGCATCTCCAGCACCGGGGCCTGCGCGCCGGTGGTCAGCAGGGTCAGCGTCGCGCCCATGCCCTGCCGCCCGTAGGAAATATCCACCGGGCGCGCGATGGCGGCGATGGCTTCGCCCGCGACCTCCGGCCAATGGGTGAGCAGGCGCGTCTGCGCGAAGCCGCGCGATTCGGCCGCGCGGCGAATGCTCGGCTGCAACAGCGCCGAGGTGCGCTTGAAGTTTCTTGATCCGGTCTGGCGCGTGGCCATGCTTGGCGCTCTCCCTGCTGGCGCTAATCTATGGCATGTGGCAGGGGATGAAAGACCCGATTGCAGGCGAAGGGATAAACTATGCGTCAGGCCGCCGATCCGGGGGCGTTGCTGGAGTGGTACGATACCCATGCGCGCGATCTGCCGTGGCGTGTGGGGCCCGGCGCGCGGGCGCGCGGCGTGCGGCCCGACCCCTATCGCGTTTGGCTCTCGGAGGTGATGCTGCAACAGACCACGGTGGCGGCGGTCAAGGCGTATTACGAGCGGTTCACGGCGCTCTGGCCCGATGTGGCGGCGCTCGCGGCGGCCGAGGATGCGACGGTGATGGGGGAATGGGCGGGGCTTGGTTATTACGCGCGGGCGCGCAACCTGCTGAAATGCGCGCGGGTGGTGGCAGGCGCGCATGGCGGGCGCTTTCCCGACACGCGCGAGGGGCTGATGGCGCTGCCGGGGATCGGCCCCTATTCCGGCGCGGCAATCGCGGCGATCGCCTTTGACCGGCCCGAGGTGGTGGTCGATGGAAATGTCGAGCGGGTGATGGCGCGGCTTCATGACATTCGCACGCCCGTGCCCCGCGCCAAGCCGGCGCTGATCGAGGCCGCCGCACGGCTGACGCCCGAAACCCGGCCCGGCGACTATGCGCAGGCGGTGATGGATCTGGGGGCCACGATCTGCACGCCGCGCGCGCCTGCCTGCGGGATATGCCCGTGGCGCGCGCCCTGTGCCGCGCGGGCGGCGGGGGTGGCCGGGGAACTGCCCGCGCGCCTGCCGAAGGCGCCCAGGCCGGTGCGGTTCGGCCATGCCTATGTGGCGCGGCGCAGGGATGGCGCATGGCTGCTGGAGCGGCGGCCCGAGAGCGGGCTTCTGGGCGGGATGCTGGGCTGGCCCGGCAGCGACTGGGGCGAGGCCCCCGAGCCTGCGCCGCCGGTCGCGGCACAGTGGCGCGACACGGGCGCCGAGGCGCGGCACACCTTCACCCATTTTCATCTGCGGCTGCGCGTGCATGTCGCCACGGTTGGCCCTGACTCGGTGCCCGAACGGGGCGATTTCACGCCGCATCGCGTGTTTCGCCCCGCGTCGCTCCCCACCGTCATGCGAAAGGTATTTGACCTTGCTCAAGGCGCGTTCGACACTCCGGCGCAAGACTGGCCGAAACCCGCAAGGAGAATGCCATGATCCCCACCGCACAGGTTGCCCGCCTGCAAGGTGCCCTGCCGTTCTGGATGTCCTTCCTGCTGGTGCCGGTGGCGATCTTCGGTGCGGTGCATGGCGGCTGGACGGTTCTGCTCCTGCCGGTGGTGACGTGGTATTTCTTTTCCGTCCTCGACGCCTTTCTCGGCACCTATACCGAAAACGCCGATCCGGGGACGCGCGAGGATCAGCTTTTCTGGTATCGCGCGATCACGCTTTGCTGGGCGCCGGTGCAATTCGCGCTGCTTTTCTGGATGATCTGGTATGTGACCGGGCCGGGCGACGCGCATCTCTCGCCGCTGGAAGCCATCGTGCTGTTTTTCGGCCTTGGGGTGATCACCGGCACTGTTGGGATCAACTACAGCCACGAATTGATGCATCAGAAAAACCGGGGCGAGCGGTTTCTGGGCGATGTGCTGCTGGCGATGGTGCTTTATTCGCATTTCCGCTCGGAGCATTTGCAGGTGCATCACCGCCATGTCGGCACGCCACGCGATCCGGTGACGGCGCGCTATAACGAGGGGTTTCACCGCTTCTTTCCGCGTGTGCTGCGCGACTGCTGGCGGTCCGCCTTCCGCGCCGAGCGCGAGATGCTGGCGCGCAAGGGGCGGCCCTGGCATGATCCGGGCAACCCGTTCTGGCGCTACTGGGCGTTGCAGGGCGTCATGCTCCTGCTGGCGGTGGTGATCGGCGGCTGGGTGGGGCTGGGTCTGTTCCTGTGGCAGGCGGTCGTGGCGGTCTGGCAGCTGGAACTCGTCAATTACATCGAGCATTACGGCCTGACGCGCAAACATCTGGGCGATGGCAAGTATGAGCATGTCAAGCCGCGCCACAGCTGGAACGCGGCGCATCGCGCGACGAACTGGCTGCTCATCAACCTGCAACGCCATTCCGACCATCATTACAAGCCCGACCGCCGCTTTCCGCTGTTGCAGAACCATGATGAGGCCGAGGCCCCGCAACTTCCCTATGGCTATCCGGTGATGACCATGGCGGCGATGGTGCCGCCCCTGTGGCGGCGGGTGATGAACCCTCGGGTGAGGCGCTGGCGGGCGATGTATTATCCCGAGATCAGCGATTGGCGGCCCTACAACACGGCCACGAACCCGATGCCGAGATAAGGGAGCCCCCGCGCGCCGGAGCGTGCGGGGGGGGGGGGGGGGGGGGGGGGGGGGGGGGGGGGGGGGGGGCGCTGTCAGGCCGGAGCGTGTGCCGCTCTCAGCTATCCTTGCGGTGCTTGATCGGTGCCCAGAGGCGCTTGTTGGTGAGGTAGAGCAGCACCGACAGAACGACGAGAAAGATCACCCCGGTGAGGCCCGCCTGTTTGCGCGCCATCATCTTGGGTTCCGCTGCCCACATCAGGAAAGCCGCCACATCCTCGGCCTGCTGTTCCAGCGTGGCCACGGTGCCGTCGTCATATTCGACATCGTCACCCCAGAGCGGCTGTGCCATGGCGATCCAGCTACCCGGCACGGTGTGGTGGCCGTGCTCGTCCTTGCACTCGTCGGGGAAACCGCCGGCGGTGAAGGCGGCGTTATAGCTGCCGGGGAAATCCTCGGGAGCGCATTCCGGCGCCTCGTGATAACCGACCATCAGCGAATAGATGTATTCCGGCCCGCCCATGCCCTTGAAAAGCTGGGCCAGGCCCGTGCCATAGGGCCCGTGGAAGCCCGCGCGCTTTTTCGCCATGAGCGACAGGTCCGGTGCCCCGGCCGAGGTCACGGCTGGAAAGTGATCGGTCGGCTTGGCCGGACGGAAATCGTCGATCTCCGGGTCGAAAACCTCGAACTGCGCGGAATAGGCAAAGACCTGATCCTGCGGCAGGTGCGGTCCGCCCTCGTCGCCGAGCGTGCGCAAGGGCACATATTGCATCCCGTGGCAGGCCGCGCAGACCTGGGTATAGACCATCAGTCCGCGCTGAAGCTGGATCTGGTCGAACGTGCCGAACGGACCCTCGAAGGAAAAGGCGACATCCTCGATATGCCCTTCCGCCCCGGCGGCAAGCGCGCCCCCCGCCGACAGCGACAGGGCCGCAAACGCCGCGATGCCTGTTTTCTTGAACATTGTCATCCGTCCTTTCTTACTCGGCGGGCGTCTGGGCTTGGCCGTAATGCGCCTCGAAATCCTCTTCGATGGTCGCGGGCTGCGGCTCTGGTTTCTCGATCACGCCCAGAAGTGGCAGGATCACGAGGAAATAGGCGAACCAGTAGGCCGAGCCCATCAGCGCGATATAGGGATAGATCCCCTCTGCCGGCATCGCGCCCACCCAGGTCAGCACCACGAAGTTGACCGCGAAGAGCCAGAACCACCACTTGAACATCGGACGATAGCGGCCCGAGCGCACCGAGGAGGTGTCAAGCCAGGGTGCCAGCGCCATCACGATGATCGCGCCGAACATGGCGATCACGCCAAAGAACTTGGCGTCGATGATCCCGCCGGTGATCCAGTTGAAGAACATCACCACCCAGACATCGCCGGTAAAGGCGCGCAGGATCGCGTAGAACGGCAGGAAATACCATTCCGGCACGATGTGCGCGGGCGTCACCAGCGGGTTGGCCTCGATATAGTTGTCGGGATGGCCGAGATAGTTGGGCATGAAGCCCACCAGTGCGAAGAACACCACCATGATCACGGCAAGCGCGAACAGATCCTTGATCACGAAATAGGGCCAGAAGGGCACGGTGTCCTTTTCCGCCTCGGCCCTGGACGTGCGCCGCACGTCAACCCCTGTGGGGTTGTTGTTGCCGGTGGTGTGGAACGCCCAGATATGCAGCGCCACCAGCGCCGCGATCACGAAAGGCAGCAGGTAATGCAGCGAGAAGAAGCGGTTGAGCGTGGGATTGTCCACCGCCGGTCCGCCCAGAAGCCAGGTCTGGATCGCGTCGCCGACGAGAGGGATCGCGCCGAACAGGCCGGTGATCACCGTGGCGCCCCAGAATGACATCTGCCCCCAGGGCAGCACATAGCCCATGAAGGCGGTGCCCATCATCAGCACATAGATCAGCATCCCGATGATCCATGTCACCTCGCGCGGGGCCTTGTAGGAGCCGTAGTAGAGGCCGCGGAAGATGTGCAGATAGACCGCGAAAAAGAACAGCGACGCGCCGTTCATGTGCAGATAGCGCAGGAAATGCCCGCCGTTCACGTTGCGCATGATGTGCTCGACCGAGGCAAAGGCCAGATCCACATGCGGCGTGTAATGCATTGCGAGGATGATGCCGGTGACGATCTGAAGCGCAAGGCAGAAGGTCAGGACGATCCCCCATATCCACATCCAGTTGAGATTCCTGGGGGTGGGAATCATCAGCGTGTCATAAAGCAGCCCGACGATGGGAAGGCGCGAGTGGAGCCATTTCGCCCCGCTGCTCGTCGGCTCGTAATGGTCGTGCGGAATACCGGACATGCGCGCGTCTCCTTATCCGAGCTGAATCGTGGTGTCGTCGAGGAACTGCGCCACCGGAATCCAGAGATTCTCGGGCGCGGGTCCGCGGCGGATGCGGCCCGACGTGTCGTAATGCGAGCCATGGCAGGGGCAGAACCAGCCGCCGAAATCGCCCGCGCCGTCGCCGATGGGCACACAGCCCAGATGGGTGCAGACGCCGATCATCACCAGCCATTCGCCCGCCTCGTCCATCGTGCGGTTCTGATCGGAGGCATCGAGCGCCATATTGTTGCGGTTCTGCGCGTTCTGGTCGGGCAGTTGCGAGAGCTCCACCGCGCGGGCGGCCTCGATTTCCTTTTCGGTGCGACGGCGGATGAACACCGGCTTGCCGAGGAACTTGATGCTGATCTGCGTGCCCGGCTCTACGCCCGACACGTCCACGCGGATCGAGCTGAGCGCCTGAACGTCGGCCGAGGGGTTCATCTGGTTCACAAGCGGCCAGATGGCCGCGCCAGCGGCGACCGCACCCGCCCCTGCTGTGGCGTAATAGAGGAAATCCCTCCGGGTGCCTTCGTGATCTTCTGCGTGGGACACGAGGTTTGCTCCATCTTGTCAGTGCCGATATGCCGTTAACGGCGTATGTCGCGCCAGAGACGGATCTCCGACGATAATGCGCGTGTATCTAACGAGCGTTTGTCAAGCCGTCCAGCCTGCAATGCCGCCTCAATCGCGCAAAGCGCGCTTGTGTCGCGCCTTGTCAAGGGCTTGTCAGCCTATGGGGGCGGTCCGGGCCATGCTGTCGCGCGCCGCAATGCCTTCATGCCAGGCGGCGAGCGCCGGGTGACCCGTCCGCCAGCCGCGCGCGTCGAAGCGAAAATCGATATAGCCGAGCGCGCAGGCCAGCGCGATCTGCCCCATGTCGAGCGGCCCGGCGAGGTGGCTCATCCAGCGCGCCTCGAGCGCGTCGAGCGCGCGGGCGATCTTGGCCCATTGCGCCTCGACCCATGCCTCCGAGCGCGCGCCCTCGGCGCGCAGGCGTGTCTCATAGATCATGAGAACGCACGAGTCCATGATCCCGTCGGCGGTCGCCTCCAGCGTCAGCACGTCCCACAGTCGCGCCTCGGGATAAAGCCCGGCCCCCGCTTGCGCGTCGAGATAGCGGCAGATCACCCGGCTGTCGTAGATCGCGGGGCCGTCGTCGCGCAAGAGCGCGGGGATCCTGCCCAGGGGGTTCGCGGAAATCACCTCGGGCGGGGTATCAAGCGGGGAGGTGGTCACTGGGATCTCGGTCACCTGATCGGCAAGGCCGGTCTCGTGCAAGAGGGCGCGCACCTTGCGAACGAAAGGCGAGAGGGGAGAGGAAACGAGTTGCATGGGCCGGGGCTCCTGTCTGGCGTCGCGCAGACGCTAGGCCGGGGCAGGGCGCGTGTAAAGCGGCCTCAGCCGGGCGGGTCGCGCATCAGGGCAGCCAGCGCCGCGCGGTCCGGGCGCAGCCCGTCATGCTCCATGTGATCCGCAGCGCGCAGGCGCACCGCGTCGGCCTTGTTCTGGTTGAGCTTCCATGTGCCTGCGATCTCCTCGATCTCGAGCACACAGGGCACGATCTGCCGCATCATCCGTTCCATGACCTCGGGCGTCATCTTGTCCGAATGCCAGGGCGGCTTGGGCAGAAGCCGCGCCTCGAAATGTGCCGATTCGCGGTCGATGAGGTCGCGCAAGCGGTCCAGCGGCAGCAATTGCAGCCTGCCCACCAGATGCACGGCGACATAGTTCCAGGTCGGGACCTGATCGGCCGCGCCATACCAGTCGGGCGAGACATAGCCATGTGGCCCCGCCACCGCGAGCCGCGCGCGCAAGGGCGCCGAAAGCAGCCGGGTGATGGGGTTGGAGCGCACGAGATGCAACTCGGCGCGCGTGCCGCCCTCGTCGAGAAGAAAGGGAATATGGCTCAGCAGAGGGCCATCCGGGCCGCAGAGGGCTAGCACGCCGAAGCCTTCTTCGCGGGCAAAGGCAAGGTTGCGCGCTCTCTCGGTCTGTCGATAGACGGGATTCGGGTGCATCGCTCAGCCCGCCACAAGCTGCGTTGCGGTGTGCCCGGTGACAAGGGCGGGCACGATCGCGCCCTCGGCGCGGTCGCTGTCGAACAGCACTTCGGCGAATTGCTCGGTGCGGCCCATGCGGGGGCTTTCCATCAGCACGGCGTGCCTTTTCCCCTGCTGCGCCGCCAGATGCGCCGTGACCCGCGCGGCACCGGCCGCGCGCAGCCGCGCCGCGCGCGCCTTGATCGCGCGCCCATCGACCTGCGGCATCCTTGCTGCGGGTGTGCCGGGGCGGGGCGAATAGGGAAAGACATGCAGCCAGGTGAGGTGACATTCCTCCACCAGCCGCAGCGAATTGGCGAAATGCGTCTCGGACTCGGTGGGAAAGCCCGCGATGATATCGGCGCCAAAGGTCATGTCGGGGCGCAGGCGCAGCGCCTCCTCGACAAAGCGGATCGCGTCGTCGCGCAGATGGCGGCGCTTCATCCGCTTGAGGATCAGGTCATCACCATGTTGCAGGCTCAGGTGCAGATGCGGCATGAGGCGCGGCTCGGTGGCGATGGCGAGTATCAGGTTCTCATCCACCTCGATGGAATCGATCGAGGAAATCCGCAGGCGTGCAAGATCTGGCACCAATCGCAGGATGCGCATCACCAGATCGCCCAGTCGCGGCGCGCCGGGCAGGTCCGCGCCCCAGCTTGTCAGGTCCACGCCGGTCAGCACCACCTCGTTATAGCCCTTGTCCACCAGCCGCTTGATCTGGTCCACCACGACACCCGCGGGGACAGAGCGCGAATTGCCCCGGCCATAGGGGATGATGCAGAAGGTGCAGCGGTGATCGCAACCGTTCTGAACCTGGCAGTAGGCGCGCGAGCGGGTGCCGAAGCCGTCGATCAGGTGGCCGGCGGTCTCGGTCACCGACATGATGTCATCGACCTGCACACGCTCGGTCCGGCCGATGAAATCGGCGGCAAGGCGGGTCCATGTGTCCGCGCGCATCTTCTCGGCATTGCCGATGACGGCATCGACCTCTTCCATCGCGGCAAAGGTCTCAGGTTCGGTCTGCGCGGCGCAGCCGGTGACGATAAGGCGCGCCTGCGGGTTCTCGCGGCGCAGGCGGCGGATCTCCTGCCGTGCCTTGCGCACGGCTTCACTGGTCACCGCGCAAGTATTGACCACCACCGCGCCGTGCAACCCTGCCTCGGCGGCGAGCGCCTTCATCGCCTCGGTCTCGTAGGCGTTGAGACGACAGCCGAGCGTGGCGAACCGGGGCGTGCTCATGTGTTGGCCTTCAGGAACTCGGGCGTCAGCACACCGCTGGCCACATGCGCCGTCTCACCGGTCATCCAGACGCCATCCGCGCGCCACTCGACGTTGAGCGTGCCGCCGTCGAGCGTGATCCGCACCCGCCGCCCGGTCAGCCCGCGCCGCGCCGCCGCGACCGCCACCGCGCAGGAGGAGGAACCCGAGGCAAGCGTCACGCCCACGCCCCGCTCCCACACCCGCATCCGCAAGTGATCGGGGGCGATCACACTCGCTACCTGCACATTGGTGCGCGCGGGGAAAAGCGGGTGATGCTCGACGCGCGGGCCGATTTCCTCCAGCGCCACCGACTCGGCATCGGCCACGAAAAAGGTGCAGTGCGGGTTGCCCATGCCGGTCGCCACCGGGTCGCCCTCGATGGGCAGGTGGTCGGTGTCCGTTGCGCGGGCAAGCGGAATGTCGCGCCAGTCAAGCTGCGGCTGCCCCATGTTGACCGAGGTGAGGCCGCCGCCCGCATCGACCGCCTCCAGCATCCCGCGCGCGGTGGTGAGCCGGAGCGCCGCCTTGCCGCTCTCGTTCATCAGGTGCCGCGCGATGCAGCGCGTGGCATTGCCGCACGCCGCCGAGTCGGAGCCGTCGGCATTGTAAAAGGTCAGATGCGCATCGGCCCCTTCGGCCCCTTCGATCACCGCAAGCTGATCGAAGCCCACCCCGCGATGCCGGTCGGCTATGGCGCGGATGAGCGCAACCGAGAGCGCAGGCGCGCGCGCACGCCCGTCGAGCACGACAAAGTCGTTGCCCAGCCCGTGCATCTTCATGAAGGGCAAACCTGTATCCGCGCGCATATCCATCGCCCGCGCATATACGCCCGCGCCGCGCCGATTTCCAGCACCCGCGAAAGCCGCCGCGTTTTCGGGGTTGACCCCTCGCGCCCGCCTTTCTAGATAGCGCCTCTAGTGGGCCGTTAGCTCAGTTGGTAGAGCAACTGACTTTTAATCAGTGGGTCGCAGGTTCGAATCCTGCACGGCTCACCACTAATGCATGAAATGATAAGTGCATGAAGACAGCTGGCCAATGAACGAGCAGGGCGTGACTGCTCTCTTCGCCCCGTCCTGCCGCCTGGTTTTTCGCCGCTTGTCAGCGGCCCGAATCCCCGGCCTCGCGATGCCTCGCCGCGGCGGGGGCGTCGATCCCCGACAGGCCATCTCCGGTTTTCCGGCAGGAGAGCGTTGACCTTGGGCGTCCCGATCGGGCTTATACCCTCAATGACCACGCCACAGGCCCTTGACACCGTGTTTGCCGCGCTCGCCGATCCCACGCGGCGGGCGATCCTTGCCATGCTGCTCGAGGATGACATGGCCGTGACCGATGTCGCCGAGCCATTCACGATGAGCCTTGCCGCGATTTCCAAGCATCTGGGCATTCTCGTGCGCGCCGGTCTCATCACGCAGGAGCGGCGCGGGCGCGTGGTCTGGTGCAAGCTGGAGCCTGATGCGCTGCGCGATGCCTCGATCTGGATGCAGGGTTTCGGCCAGTTCGAGGCGGTCAATCTCGATGCGTTCGAGCGGTTTCTGGCGCGGGAACTGCCCGATGGTGCCTGATGCCCGCCACCTCGCCGAGGCCCGGATCGAGATCGTCGAGCGCGCCGTGATGGTGCCGATGCGCACGGGCAGCCAGGCCTGCGGCGTGCTCGGCCCGGATGGCGCGCCGATTCCGATGGCGCGCACGCTGCTCTCCGGCCACCGCTTCACCCCCGACCCCGCCCCGCCCGGGGCCCCGCCCGCGCGCCTTGCCGGCCGCTGGCTTTTTGCCGGGGTCGGGCGGCACCATTTCGGCCATTTCCTGCTCGAGGCGACGCCGCGGCTCTGGGCGCTCGACCACCTCGACGCGCGGCCCGACGGCATCCTCCTTGTGCCGATGGCGGGCCGCGACATCGCCGCGGTGCTGCGCCGCCGCCTCGGCCCGCTCATGGACCTGCTCGGCCAGGGTCTGCCCGTGCGCCTTGTCGAAGAGCCGACCGAGGTCGAGACCCTTGTCATCCCCTCCCAGGGCTTTGGCCACCTGCACTGGACCCATGGCACACCGCAGGCGCGCGCCTATATGCGCCACCACCTGTCGAGAATCGCGCCCGACGGCCCCGAGCGGCTCTATATCTCGCGCCGCCGCCTCAGGAACCCGGCCCAACAGATGCCCCACGAGCGCCAGATCGAGAAATGGCTCGCGTGCAAGGGCTATGCGATCTTCCACCCCGAGCGCCATTCCATCCCCGAACAGATTGCCGCCTACCGCGCTGCGCGCGTGCTGCTTGGCCCCGACGGCTCTGCCTTTCACCTCGCGCCCTTCGTGGCCCACCCGCAGGCGCGCATCGGCCTGATCCAGCGCCGCACCCGTCAGCCGGTCCTTGACGCCATCCTGCGCCAGATCGAGGGTTTCGCCGGGATCATCCCATGGACCAGCGCCGCGCTCGCCTCCGTGGCGCCCGACTCCGCAGCGCCTGACGCGCGCGAGAGTGCCCTGCCCCCTGAACTGCACCGCTTGCGCGGCGATCTGCGCGCGGGCGGCTTCGTGTGATCACCCGTTCCAGTCCTGCGCGCGCCCCTTGAGAAACCGCAGGAACGCTTGCACCTTGGTGGTGCGATGCAGATCCATGTGGGTTACCAGCCAGAGCGGCGCCGCCCAGTCGGCGCGGGGGGGCATGACCTGCCGCAGGTCGGGATGATCGCGCGCCTGCGTCACCGCGACAAAGCCGATCCCCGCCCCGGCAAGGATTGCGTTGCGCTGCGAATGCACGTCGCCGGAACGGAACACGATCGCCGCGGGCGGAACCATCTCGTTGAGCCAGCGATGGAATGGCGCGCGCGTCTTGGGATCGTCCGCGCCGACAAAACGGTGCCGCGCCAGATCGCCCTCACCCTCGGGCACGCCATGGCGCGCGACATAGCTCCCGGCGGCGTAGAGCGCAAAATCCTGCCGAAAGAACGGCTGCACCACATTGTCGGGCTGATCGGGGGCCGTGCCCGCCCGCACCGCCACATGCGCTTCGCCATATTCCAGCCGAAACAGGCGGTCCCCGGTCAGGTAGCGCACGATCAGTTCGGGATACCCGGTCTGGAAATCCGCAAGCGCCGGGGCAAGCAGATGGCTCAGCCCGCTGATCGAGGTTACAACCAACTCGCCCGCCACGTCATCGCCCTGCCCGCGTAACCGGCTCGCGAGCTGATGAAAATGATCGTCGGTCGCCTGCGCCACCCGAAGCAGGTCCTCGCCCGCCTCGGTCGGTGTGTAGCCGCGCGCATGACGCTGAAAGAGTCGCACCCCAAGCCGCACCTCCAGGGCGTCGATATGGCGGATCACGGTGGCATGATGCACGCCCAGAACCTCCGCCGCGCCGCTTACCGTGCCGACCCGCGCCACATGAAAGGCGGTGCGCACCTCGTCCCAGTTGTCCATCCCGCCTCTCACCTTTCGGATCCGTTGCCGCAGACTATGGGGCGGCGCGCGGGCGGTTGCAATCGCCGCCAGGGGCCGGTTTGCGTCGGGGGACGCACCCGAAATGGCCGGCAATGGGTTTGATTCCGGGCAAGGCGCTGGCATGGTGGAGTAGTCTGCTCAGGCTGGCCAAGGAAACAGGAAAGGAAAGAACATGTTCTCCAATATCATGGTTCCCGTCGATCTCGTTCACAAGGACACGCTCTCCAAGGCGCTGGCGGTCGCGGGTGATATGGCCAAACACTATGGCGCGAAGATAACCGTGGTCAGCGTCGGTGGCGAGTTGCCGAGCGAGCTTGGCCATACGCCGGGTGAGTTTGCCGCCACGGTCGAGGCGTTCGCAAAGGAGTTGCGCGACACCCACCGGGTCGAGGTCGAGGCGCGCCCAATCGTCAGCCACGATCCGGCGGTCGAGACCACGGCTGCGCTGATGCAGGCCATCGACGAAACCGGCACCGATCTGGTGATCATGGCAAGCCACGTTCCCGGTATCCTCGAGCATGTCTTCAGTTCGCATGGCGGCTATATCGCGCAGCACGCCAGGGCATCGGTGCTGGTGGTGCGCTAAACTCAACCGCGCGGTTGAATATCCGCAAACCGCCCCGCGCCCCGTCCGGGGCGGTTGCGGCAGAATGACCGCCGGGCTTCATCTTGCCATAAATATCCAATATAACAACGAATTAATCAGCGATGCCGCCGCTATTCCACGCCCTTGACTCGCGCGTCCCGTCACCATAGCAAGACGGCAACTTCCCGCGGGGGTGTGCGTGAACGATACGGATCGTGACGAGCGTCTGAAGGACATCGAGGAACGGATCGCCAGGCTGCGCGGCAAGGACGGGCCGCGCCCCCATCAGGAGGAACATTATTCGCAGGCGCAGCATGCGTGGCGGATGGTGATCGAGCTTGTGGCCGGTCTGATGATCGGCTTCGGCATAGGATACGGGCTTGATGTGCTGCTTGGCACGCTGCCGGTCTTCCTTGTCGTGTTCACGATGCTGGGTCTCGCGGCGGGCATCAAGACGATGATGCGCTCCGCCGCAGAGATGCAGGAGACGAAAACGCCTGATACGGGCGGGGATGAGAGGGCGAAGGATGGCGATTGATACCGTGGATCCCGATGAGTTCGGTCTGGTTTTCCATCCGATGGATCAGTTCATGGTCAAGCCGCTCTTCGGGGCGGGCGAGGTGGGAATTTTCACCCTCACCAACGTGACGCTGTGGATGGCGTTGACGGTGGCGGCGATCTTCGCGCTTCTGGTGATGGGTACGGCGGGGCGCGCGACGATCCCGAGCCGGACCCAATCCATCGCCGAGCTGGCCTATGATTTCGTGCGCAAGATGGTCGAGGATGTGGCGGGCAAGGACGGGCTGGTGTTCTTTCCCTACATCATGACGCTGTTTCTCTTCATCCTCTTCGCCAATGTGCTGGGGCTTCTGCCGATGGCCTTTACCACCACCAGCCATATCGCGGTGACGGCGGTTCTGGCGATGATGGTATTCCTTACCGTGACGATCGTGGGTTTCGTGCGCCATGGTGCGGGGTTCCTCGGCCTTTTCTGGGTAACCTCCGCCCCCTTGCCGCTGCGCCCCGTGCTGGCGCTGATCGAGGTGATTTCCTACTTCGTGCGCCCGGTGAGCCATTCCATCCGTCTTGCCGGCAACATGATGGCCGGGCACGCGGTGGTGAAGGTGTTCGCGGCCTTTGCTCCGATGATCATCCTTTCCACCGGCATCGGCCTTCTGGTCACGCCGCTGTCGATCCTGGCGATTGCGACGATCTACGCGCTTGAGCTGCTGGTGGCGTTCATTCAGGCCTATGTGTTCACGATCCTGACCTGCGTTTACCTCAAGGATGCGCTGCATCCCCACCACTGAGCAACAGAGCAACGGTGGGTATTCCCCACCTTATGAGCCACGAACCACTGCCAATTCCAACTTAAGGAGACATCACTATGGAAGGCGATATCGTTCAAATGGGTGCATATATCGGCGCTGGCCTGGCCTGCATGGGCATGGGCGGGGCGGCGATCGGTGTGGGCAATGTTGCCGGCAACTTCCTTGCCGGTGCGCTGCGCAACCCGTCGGCGGCTGGCGGCCAGACCGCGACGCTGTTCATCGGCATCGCATTCGCCGAGGCGCTGGGGATCTTCTCGTTCCTCGTTGCGCTCCTGCTGATGTTCGCCGTCTGAGCCTTGCGGGTATCTGATCCTTACGGTCGGGGGGCGGCAGTTGCGCGCCTCCCGGTGTGACCGGACCTTTCCCGAGGGAGACTGACATGGCGAGCGAAGCACAAGCGACCGAGAGCGCGACGGGCTTGCCGCAGCTCGATTTCTCGACATTCGGCAACCAGATCTTCTGGCTGCTGGTGGCGCTGGTCGTGATCTATTTCATCCTGTCGCGCGTGGCCCTGCCGCGCATCGCCGCCGTTCTGGCCGAGCGTCAGGGGACCATCACCAACGATCTTGCCGCCGCCGAGGATCTCAAGGCCAAGGCGGTCGAGGCGGAAGAGGCCTACAAGAAGGCGCTCGCCGATGCCCGCGCCGAGGCGCAGAAGATCGTCGCCGAGACCAAGGCGGCCATCAAGGCTGATCTGGACAAGGCCAACGAGCAGGCCGACCAGGAGATCGCCGCACGCACCGCCGAGGGCGAAAAGGCGCTGGCAGAGATGCGCGACGGCGCGCTCGATGCGGTCAGGGACGTGGCCAAAGATGTCGCCGCCGAGCTGGTCTCGACCATGGGCGGCAAGGCGGACGGGCGCAGCGTGAACGCGGCTGTCAACGCCCGGATGAAGGGATGAGGCCGATGCGCAAGCTGAGTGTGACACTGGCCGCGACGCTGGCCGCAAACCCGGCCCTTGCCGCGGGGGGGCCGTTCTTTTCGCTGTCCAACACCAATTTCGTGGTGCTTCTGGCCTTTCTCATCTTCGTCGGCGTGCTTGTCTATCTCAAGGTGCCGGGGCTTCTGGGGCGCAAGCTCGACGAGCGGGCCGAGGGGATTCGCGCCGATCTCGACGAGGCGCGCCGTCTTCGCGAAGAGGCGCAAACGCTTCTGGCACAATACGAGCGTCAGCAGAAGGATGTGCAGGCGCAGGCCGACCGGATCGTGAAGCAGGCCAGGGCCGAGGCCGAGGAGGCCGGGGTGCAGGCGAAGCATGAGATCAAGGCGTCCATCGCCCGCCGTCTTCAGGTCGCCGAGGACCAGATCGCCAGCGCCGAGGCGCGCGCCATCCGCGACGTGCGCAATCAGGCGATCATGGTGGCCACCGCCGCCGCGCGTGATGTGATCGCCAAGCAGATGACCGACGCCGCAGGCGACAGCCTGATCGACGCCGGCATCAAGGAGGTCGAGGCCAAGCTGCACTGAGCAGCCGCGTCGGGCGCAGGCTTGCGCAGGGCCGCGTTCCGCAAGGGGCGCGGCCTTGTCGCGCCCGGCGGGTCGATTGAGGGTTTCACATTGGCCCCCGCCTGCGATATGTCGGCCAAGGGCAGGCACGAGGGCAGGCAAGGGAGCCTAACGGGATGGCATTCGACTACGACCTTTTCGTGATCGGCGGCGGCTCGGGCGGGGTGCGCGCCGCACGTGTCGCGGCGCAGGGCGGCGCGCGCGTGGCCCTGGCCGAAGAGAGCCGCTATGGCGGCACCTGCGTGATCCGCGGCTGCGTGCCGAAAAAGCTGATGGTCTTTGCGTCGGAATTTCCCGATGCTATCGCCGAGGCGCAGGCCTATGGCTGGACGGTTCACGCGGGCGGTTTCGACTGGCCCGCGTTCCGAACCAGCCTCCATGCTGAACTGGACCGGCTGGAAGGGGTCTATCGCGGCATCCTGCACAATAATGGTGTCGAGACATTCGACATGCGCGCGCGGCTCGTTGATCCGCACAGGGTCGAGCTGGCCGACGGCACGCGGCACAGCGCGCGGCACATCCTCATCGCCACCGGCGGGCGGCCGGTAAAACCCGATCTGCCGGGGGCGGACCATGCGCTGGTGAGCGACGATCTGTTCCTGATGGAGCGGCTGCCGGAATCCATGCTGATCATCGGCGGCGGTTATATCGCCTGCGAGTTTGCCTGCATCCTCAACGGTCTGGGCGTCGCGGTCACGCAGTTCTATCGCGGCGCGCAGGTGCTGCGCGGTTTTGACGAGGAGGCGCGAAGACTGGTCTCCGAGGAGATGACCGCCTCTGGTGTGGGGCTTCGTCTCAACACCAATATCGGCGCGATGGAGAAGGTTTCGGGCGGCTATCGTGTGACCGACACAAACGGCAACGTGGCGGTTTATGAGGAGGTGCTCTTTGCCACCGGCCGCGCGCCCAACACCGTCGATCTCGGGCTGGAAGCGGCGGGTGTCGCGGTGGGCCGCAAGGGCGAGATCGCGGTGGACGATTACAGCCAGACCAGCGTGCCCTCGATCTATGCCATCGGCGACGTGACCGACCGCGTGAACCTTACCCCGGTGGCAATCCGCGAGGGCATGGCCTTTGTCGAGACGGTGTTCAACGGCAACCCGACGCCGGTGGATCACGCGCTCATTCCCACCGCGATCTTTACCCGGCCCGAGATGGGCACGGTGGGGCTGAGCGAGGAGGAGGCGCGCGCGCGCGGGCCGGTGGAGATATATTCCACAACGTTCAAGCCGATGCGCGAGAGCTTTGCCGGGCGCGCCACGCGGGTTCTGATGAAACTGGTGCTCTGCGCCACGACGCGCCGCGTTCTGGGGTGTCATATCGTCGCCCCGGGCGCGGGCGAGATGATCCAACTGGCTGGAATCGCGGTCAAGATGGGCGCGACCAAAGAGGATTTCGACCGCACCGTTGCGGTGCATCCGACCATGTCGGAAGAGATCGTGACGATGAAAACTCCGGTGCGGAGCGCTTGATTTCTGGGGCGCATCGCACAGGTTAGGAACAAGCCCGCCGAAGGGCGGATACAACAAGGGAAGATGTTCATGGCTGGAAACAATGGCGGCCCGTGGGGCGGAGGCGGCAATCGCGGTGGCGATGACGACCAACGGCCACCCGGTGGCGGCAGGCGGCCCCCCGAGGGTGGGCCGCAGTTCCCCGAAATCGACGATCTGGTGCGCAGGGGTCAGGATCAGTTGCGCGTGCTCATGGGCGGGCGCGGCGGCGGTGGCCGGGGCGGTGCCGGAGGCGGCGGTCAGGGACCGCAATTCGGCAAGGGCACGATCGGGCTGGCGGCGCTTGGCGCTGTGGCCCTCTGGGTTTTTGCCAGCCTTTACACGGTCAAACCGGAAGAACAGTCGGTCGAGCTTTTCCTGGGAACCTATTACAAGACCGGCAATCCCGGTCTGAACTTTGCCCCCTGGCCGCTGGTCACGGCCGAGGTGGTGAACGTGACCTCGGAACGCACCGAGGATATCGGCCGGCGGGTCGGCGGGCGCGAAGAAGGGCTGATGCTGACCACCGACGCCAATATCGTCGATATCGACTTTCAGGTTGTGTGGAACATTTCCGATCCGTCGAAGCTCCTGTTCAACATCCGTGATCCGCAACTGACCGTGCAGGCGGTATCCGAATCGGTGATGCGCGAGATCATCGCCGCCTCGAACCTGGCGCCGATCCTCAACCGGGATCGCGGGATCATCGCCGATACGGCTCTGGCCAACATTCAGGAGACGATGGACGAGTATGAGAGCGGCATCCAGATCGTGCGCCTCAACCTGGACAAGGCCGATCCGCCGCTCGAGGTGATCGACAGCTTCCGCGAGGTGCAGGCCGCCGAGCAGGAGCGCGATCGTCTGCAACGTCAGGCCGATGCCTATGCCAACCGCGTGCTGGCCGAGGCGCGTGGTCAGGCCGCGCAGATTCTCGAGGATTCCGAGGGCTACCGCGCCCGCGTCGTCAACGAGGCTCTGGGTGACGCGAGCCGCTTCACCTCGGTTCTCACGGAATATTCCAAGGCACCCGAAGTCACGCGCCGCCGTCTCTATATCGAGACGATGGAGCGGGTTCTGGGCGGCATCGACAAGACCATTCTGGACAACGCGGTTCTGGGTGGCGACGGCAGCACTGGCGGCAGCGGCATCGTGCCGTATCTGCCGCTCAACGAGTTGCGCCGCAGCAATCCGAACGCAGGGGGAAATTGATCATGGGCAAGGGTAAGTTCATCCTTCCGTTTCTGGTAGTCGCGATTTTCCTCGGGTTGTCGTCGATCTTCGTGGTGGACGAGCGCGAAAAGGCGCTTCTGCTGCAATTCGGCCAGATCAGGGCGGTGAAGGAAGATCCGGGCCTGAACTTCAAGATCCCGTTCATTCAGGAAGTTGTGCGCTATGATGCGCGCATCCTGTCGCTGGATACCGACACGATCGAGGTGACGCCCTCGGACGACCGCCGGCTCGTGGTCGATGCGTTCGCGCGCTACCGCATCCGCGATGTCGTGCAATTCCGTCAGGCCGTCGGCATCGGCGGAATCCGCGTGGCCGAGGACCGGCTGTCGTCGATTCTCAACGCGCAGATCCGCGAGGTTCTGGGCGCCGATCAGGTGACGTCCGACACGATCCTGTCGGAAGAGCGGCGCAGCCTGATGCTGCGCATTCGTCAGCAAGCGCAGCGTAGCGCAGAGGGTCTGGGCCTCGACGTGGTGGACGTGCGGCTCAAGCAGACCAACCTGCCCGAGCAGAACCTCGAGGCGACATTTGCGCGGATGCGTGCCGAGCGCGAACGCGAGGCCGCCGACGAGGTCGCGCGCGGCAACGAGGCGGCGCAGCGGGTGCGCGCGCTGGCCGACCGGACCGTGACCGAGACGCTCTCGGATGCCGAGCGGCAGGCGCAGGTGATCCGTGGCGAGGCCGATGCCGAGCGCAACGCGGTGTTTGCCGAGGCGTTCGGTGCGGACCCCGAGTTCTTTGCCTTCTATCGTTCGCTTGAAGCGTATGAAAACTCGCTCAAGGGCGAGAATTCGATGCTGGTGATGACGCCGGACGGCGAGTTTTTCGATTATTTCCGCTCGGGCAGCGGCGCCGAATGATCGAGACCGCGCTTCTGGCGCTGGGGCTGGTGCTGCTTGTGGAGGGGCTGATCTATGCGCTGGCCCCCTCGCTTGTCGAACAGATGCTTGTGGCGCTGGCCGCGATCCCGCCCGAGGCCCGGCGTTTGCTGGGCCTTTTGGCGTTGGTGATCGGTCTGGCGCTCATCTGGGCGGCCAAGACGCTTGGCGCTTGATTTTCGCGCGTCCGGGGGGTCACATGGTCGTGACCGGATGGCGTCGGGTTTGCGAAAGCGTCGCGCGTTCCTACATTCACGCCAGCGCGCCAGGTCAGACAGGCGATAGTCGGAATGGATCGAAAATGATCAAGGGAGAGTTCGAAGTGACCAAAACCGTGATTGCCGCGACGCGGCCGGTGCAGGTGCCCGTGCGCGCCATGTGGCTGCTGGCATTGAGCCTCGTCCTGCTTGTTTCACAGATGATTGTCGCGCAGGCGCGCCCTGACAGCTTTTCCGATCTCGCGGAAAAGGTCAGCCCCGCGGTTGTCAACATCACCACCTCGACCGTGATTGAAGGCAACGCCAACCGTTCGCCGCTGCTGCCGGAAGGCTCGCCCTTCGAGGATTTCTTCGAGCGGTTCCGCGACCGGATGGAGGATGGCAACCGGCCCCGCCGTTCCTCGGCGCTTGGCTCGGGTTTCATCATTTCCGAGGACGGCTATGTGGTCACCAACAACCACGTCATCGAAGGCGCGGACGAGATCAATATCGAACTCTACGCGGGCAAGACCCTCTCCGCCGATGTCGTCGGCACGGATCCCAAGACCGATATCGCCTTGCTCAAGGTCGAGAGCGACACGCCGTTGCCTTTCGTGAAGTTCGCCGACAGCGATACCGCGCGCGTCGGCGATTGGGTGCTGGCCATGGGCAATCCGCTGGGGCAGGGCTTTTCGCTCTCTGCCGGGATCGTCTCGGCACGCAACCGTGCGCTGAGCGGCACCTATGACGACTATATCCAGACCGACGCGGCGATCAACCGGGGCAATTCTGGCGGGCCGCTGTTCAACCTCGATGGCGAGGTCGTGGGCGTCAATACCGCGATCCTGAGCCCCACTGGCGGCTCCATCGGGATCGGGTTCTCGATGGCGTCGAACGTGGTCAAGCAGGTGGTCGCGCAGTTGCAGGAATTCGGCGAGACGCGGCGCGGCTGGCTGGGTGTGCGTATCCAGGACGTGACCGAGGACGTCGCCGAGGCCATGGGGCTGGAGAAGGCGGCGGGTGCGCTGGTCACGGATGTGCCCGAAGGGCCCGCGGCCGAGGCCGGGATGCAGGCGGGCGATGTCATCGTGTCCTTTGACGGGCGCGACGTGGTCGATACGCGCAGCCTTGTGCGGCAGGTGGGCAATACCGAGGTCGGCAAGACCGTGCGCGTGGTGGTGTTCCGTGACGGCAAGACGCTGACGCTCAAGGTCACGCTTGGCCGCCGTGAAGAGGCCGAGGGCGCGATCCCGGTGGCGCAGCCCGGCGGCTCGCCGGAGGGGGCAGAGGAGAAAACAATCTTTGGCCTGACCGTGCAATTGATGGATGACGATCTGCGCGCCGAACTTGGGCTTGACAGCGGCGTGACGGGTCTGGTCGTGACCGATGTGGATGAAGCGTCCGAAGCCTTCGAGAAGGGTTTGCGCGCAGGCGATGTCATCACCGAGGCCGGCCAGCAGAAGGTGGCAGCCATCGCCGATCTGGAGGCGCGCATCGAGGAGGCGCGTGAGGGAGGGCGGCGCTCGATCCTGCTGCTGGTGCGACGCGGCGGCGATCCGCGTTTCGTGGCGCTGAGCATCGAGAATCGGTAACGGCGCGATACGACCGGAACCGAATGGCGCAAGGTGGGCTGGCCGAAACCGGCAAGGTAAAGCGGCGCGCCCGGCGCCATGTGTTTCTGTCCTCGGAATTACGCTGGAATCTGGGTGGCACCGGCCTGCCGCCCACGCAAATTATCTGCGTGGCGCCGCCCTCGCGGATGAAGAGCGAAACGGGACTATCCCCTCCAGCCGATCACAACGGAAAAGTCCTGACGGCGCGAAATTCGCACAAGTCTGATTTTTGACGCATTGCTGGGATCTGATGCCCTGCTCTTGCCTGTTTTGCCCTAGCGTGTAGCGATCAGGTTCATTCCGGGGAGGATTCCGGGGAGGAGACAGAGGTGCCGTTGCTTTACAGCTGCTCAGGGGGTGTTGGTCGGATGACCTTTGACTTTCCCGAGAAGAAGAATGCCCTTGATCAGGCCGCCCGCAAGGAAATGGAGCGCATCGTCACCGAGGTGCGCGATGATGATCGCGTCCGCGCGCTGCTGATTGCCGGAACCGGGGGCGCGTTCTGTGCCGGCGGCGACATCAATACCTTTGCCGGCTCATCGTCCATGGCGATGCGCGACCGCATGAAACAACAGCATCGCGTTACCCGGATGCTTTATGACCTTGAAAAGCCGGTCGTCGCGGCGGTTGCCGGGCCGGCCTTTGGCGTAGGCTTCAACATCGCGCTTCTGGCCGATGTGATCCTTGCCGCGCCCTCTGCCCGGTTCTGTCAGGCCTATGCGCGCGTGGCGATCGTGCCGGATGGCGGCGGGCTCTACCTGCTGGCGCGGGTGGTCGGCGCGCAGCGGGCCAAGGCCATGTTCATGACAGCGCAGGTGATCGGCGCGCAGGAGGCGCGCGAGTTGGGGATCGTGCATGCGATCCACGACGAGGACGCGCTCGACGTGGAATCCTTGGCGCTTGCCACACGTCTGGCCGAGGGGCCGACCCGCGCCTTCGGGTTGGGCAAGGCGATGCTGAACCGCGGTCTGGATTGTGATTTTGCCACCTATCTCGAGATCGAGGCTACCGCCGAAGCCTTCATCATGCAGACCGAGGACCATCACGAGGCCGTGGCCGCGTTCAGGGAAAGGCGCCAGCCGCGCTTTTGCGGATCGTGACCGCTGCGGCTGCGGGTGGCCCGCTGGCGGGCCTCAGGGTGATCGACCTGGGCCAGGTCTATCTCGGGCCTTATTGCGGGCTGATGTTCGCGCTCATGGGGGCCGAGGTCATCAAGGTCGAACCACCCGGCGGCGACAGCATTCGCGGTGTCGCGGGCGGGCGCGAGAATCCGGCGGCGATGATGCTCAATTCCAGCAAGCAGAGCGTGACGCTGGATCTGGGATCCGAGGACGGGCGCGCCGCGCTGCTGGCGCTGACGGATACGGCCGATGTGCTGATCGAGAATTTCCGCCCCGGCACGATGGAAAAGCTGGGCCTGGGGTGGGAGACGCTCTCGGCCCGCAACCCGCGTCTGGTCATGGGTTCGGGCAAGGGCTACGCCGCCGATTCGGTCTATCGCGATGCCCCGGCGATGGATTTTCCCATTCAGGCGCTGAGCGGGCTGATGTCGGTGACCGGGTTCCCCGACGGCCCGCCGGTGAAATGCGGGGCCGCGATCACCGATTTCCTGGGCGGCATCCACCTGTTCGGCGGGATCATGGCGGCGCTGCACGCGCGCGGCAACACCGGGCGCGGCGATTTCGTGCAGATCGCCATGCAGGACGTGACGCATCATGCGCTGGCCTCCAATATCTCCAGTTTTCTGCTTGCGCCCGAGGGGTTCTCGGACCGGGCCGGCAACAGCCAGGCGGTGCTCAAGGTCGCGCCCTATGACCTGTTTCCCGCGCGGGACGGGCAGGTGGCGATCATGTGCCTGAACGATCGCCACTGGGATCAACTGACCCGCGCCATGGGCCGCCCCGATCTGGCCGACGACCCCGCGCTGGCCGAGGGGCCCGCGCGCTGCGCGCGCCGCGCCGAGGTCGATGGATGGGTGTCCGAATGGACATCAAGCCATACCCGCTCCGAGATTTTCGCGGCCCTGAGCAACGCGCATGTGCCGGGCGCCCCGGTGCGTACGCTGGCAGAGGTCGTGTCCGACCCCGACATGCGCGCGCGCGGCATGATCCACGACGTTGCGCATCCCGACCTGGGCACGGTTCCCGTTCCGGGGCTGCCGATGCGTTTTGCGGGTCACACCCCCGTAGCACCAAGACCCGCACCGGCCGCCGGTGCCGACACGGCGCGCATCCTGACCGCCCTGCGCCAGGCCGGGCTTTCCACTCTATCAGAGGACTGAAACTGACATGTTCAAACTCGATCCGGAACTGGAAGATTTTCGCGCCGAAGCGCGCAAGCTCGCCGAGCGGGAATTCGCCGCCAAGGCGGCCTATTGGGACGCCAAAGAGGAATTTCCCGCCGAGAACCGCGACAAGCTGGCCGAGCTTGGCTATCTGGGCATGTTCATCCCCGAGGAATACGGCGGTTCCAGCGCGCCGGTGATTCAGGGCACCGTCTTTCTGGAGGAAATGGCGCGGGTCTGCTTCAACACCGCGCTGGTCTCGCAGCTTTATCTCAACGGCCCCTCGCGGGCGATCAGCGTTCTGGGCAACGATGAGCAGAAGAAGCGGTTTCTGCCCGACATGGCGGCCGGCAAAAAGTTCATCGCCATCGCCATCAGCGAGCCCGAGGCCGGCTCGGCGGTCACCGATCTGCGCACGACGGCCAGCAAGGACGGCGATGGCTGGATTCTGAACGGCAACAAATGCTGGTCCACCGGCGCGCATGTCGCGGATTATGCCCTGGTCTTCTGCCGCTTCGGCAAGGCCAGCGGCGCCAGGGGAATCGGGGCCTTCATCGTCGATCTGAAGAAGCCGGGCGCGCGGATCGGCCACATATCGCTCAAGATGGGCGGTCGCGGCCTGACCGAGGCAGAGATCATCCTTGAAAACTACCGGGCCGGGCCGGAGGACGTTTTGGTCGAGGGCGACCCGGACAGCTCGCGCTCCTTCGCGCTCCTGATGAGCAGCTTCGGCCCGGAACGGGTGGGCAACGCGGCGATGTGCGTGGGGCTGGCGCAGGGCGCGTTCGAGGCCGCCAAGGAATATTCCGAGATCCGCCACCAGTTCGGGCGCCCGATCAAGGAATTCCAGGGCCTGCAATGGAAGATCGCCGATATGGCCACGCAGATCCATGCCGCGCGCCTGATGGTCTATCGGGCCGCGACCAACCCCGCGCCCAACGGCTTTCCCGATCCGATGGATGCCACCATGGCCAAGCTCTACGCCAACGAGATGGCGCAGCGGGTGACGAACGAGGCGCTGCAAATGCACGGCCATAACGGCTATACGCGCGAATACCCGCTGGAGCGCATGGTGCGCGACGCGCGCGGTTTCGCGCTTGGCGGCGGCACGGTCGAAATTCTGCGCAACACGATCGCGGCCATGGTCTATGGCCACAGCTTCAACCAGCGGCGGGGGTAAGGCGGATGCATTCATCTTTGCTGAATGACGAACAGATCGGGCTTCAGGATGCGGCGCGCAGGCTGGCACAGGGCGAATTTCGCGACCGCGCGGCGCGCTGGGACCGCGACGGCATCTATCCGCAGGAGAACCACCATCGCCTGAGCGAGCTTGGCTATCTGGGCATGACCATCCCCGAGGAATATGGCGGCGGCGGTGCCCCGCTGGTGGATTGCTACCTGGTGATCGAGGAGTTGGCGAAGGTCGATTTCAACACCGCGCTGATCGTCCACGATCAGAACGTCTCGCCCCGGATCATCGCCACCTGCGGCAGCGACGATCTCAAACGTGCCTTCCTGCCGCGCTTTGCCGCGGGCGAGATCGAATGCGCGATCTGCTGGACCGAACCGGGCGCCGGATCGGATGCCACCGCAGTGACAACCTCGCTGCGCCCGGATGGCAACGGCTTCGTGCTGAACGGCGGCAAGATATTCACCACCTTCGGGGACCGGGCCGATTATCTTCTGGTCTATGCGCGGTTCTGCGACAGCAAAGGCGCGCGCGGTGTCGGCACGGTGCTGGTGGAGCGCGAGAGCCCCGGCGTGACGGTGAATATCCTCGAACAGAAGATGGGCGCGCGCGGCTGCAACGAATGCGAAATCCATTTCGATGACGTGCGGGTGCCGGCCGAAAACATCGTGACCGAGGGCGTGGCCGACAATTCCAGCGGCTTTGTCCGCCCGCTGGGCGTTTACAATGCCACCCGCGTCGGCATGGGGGTTCTGGCGCTTGGCGTGGCCGAGGGCGCGTTCGACCTTGCCCGCGACTACATGAAGACCCGCCGCCAGTTCGGCAAGGCGCTGTCGGACATGCAGGGCCTCCAATGGATGATGTCCGACATGAAGGTTCAGATCGAGGCGGCCCGCTCGCTGTGCTATACTGCGCTGTCGCTGATCGACCGGGGGCGGCCCGATCCGACGCTGTGTTCGATCGCCAAGGTTCAATCGACCGAGATGGCGCAGCGCGTGACCCATGACGCCATGCAGATGTTTGGCGGCTACGGCTATTTCGGCTCGCTTCCGCTGGAGCGGATGGTGCGCGACGTGCGGATGCTGACGATTACCGGCGGCACCACCCAGATCCACAAGAACGGGATCGCGCGGGCGGTGTTCGCGGATTGACAATATTTCGCCAGGGAGGGCGGTCATGGGAGACGAGATAACGGTTGAACGCAAGGACGGTCTGGCAGTGGTATCATTGAACCGGCCCGACAAGCTCAACGCGCTGACCCTGGAGATGCGGACCGATCTTCTGGCCGCTTTCCGCGACTTTCAGACCGACCCCGGGGTTCGCGCGGTGCTGCTTCGGGCCGAGGGCCGGGCCTTTTGCGCCGGGGCGGATATCTCGACCATGGGCAAGGATGACGTCTGGGGCGACCGCGCGCGTCTCTACCGCGCCCATCAGATGATCCTCGCCATCTACAACTGCGAAAAGCCGGTGGTCGCGGCGGTGCGCGGCCCGGCGGTGGGGATCGGGCTGAGTCTGGCGCTGGCCTGCGATGTCGTCCTCTTGTCCGAGACCGCGAAACTCGGTCAGGTGTTTCGCAAGATCGGCTTGGCCCCGGATGGCGGCGCGGCCTTCTTTCTGCAGAACCTAATCGGACGGCAGCGCGCGACCGACCTTGCCTTCACCGCAAGGCTTGTCCCGGCGCAAGAGGCGCTGGCGCTGGGACTGGCGAGCCAGGTGCATCCCGACGATGCCCTCGATCCCGCGGCACAGGAATATGCCGCGGATCTGGCCTCGGGGCCGACCCTTGCGCTCGCCGGCGCCAAACGACTGATGCGCGCCGCACTGCAACCTTCGCTGGAAAGCTTTCTGGAAACAGAGACCATCATTCAGGGCCAGATCATCAAGAGCGCGGATCACGCCGAGGGGATCGACGCCTTTCTCAACAAGAGAACGCCGGTATTCCGCGGTTCTTGATCATGCGGCGCAGGCCGCGACCACGACGGGGGAGGAAACAGGGATGGAATCAGCAATTGCGTCACTCGGGTGGGTGTCTCGGATCATCACCTATGTTGCCGCGGCTCTGGCGGCCCTGATGATGGTTCATGTCACGCTCGATGTCGTCCTGAGCCAGTTCATCGCCGAGCCGTTGCCGGGAACGGTGGATTATGTCTCCTACTACTACATGGTGGGGCTTGTCTTTCTGCCGCTCGCCTTCGTCGAGTTCACCAACGAGCAAATCAAGGTCGATCTGATCCATGGTCAGCTCGGCCCCGGAGCAAGGACCTTTCTCGACATGCTGGCGCTGGCACTGTCGGCGGTGTTCTACGGCCTGCTGACCTGGCAGACCTGGATCGACGCCGTCGAGAAATTCATCGTCGGAGAGCGGTCGATGGGAATGGCCGCCCTGACGATATGGCCGGGGCGGTTCTTTCTGCCCCTGGGGGCGGGATTGATGGTGCTTCTTCTTCTGGCCAAGCTCATTCAACGGCCGTTCACCGATGCCAGCATGGCGTCTCCCGATCACGACATGTATGAATAGGAGCTGAACGGTGAGCTTTTTCCAGATCGGCCTTTTCGGCATCGTTTCTGTCTTTGTGCTGGTCCTGTTGCGTGTCCCGATCGCGGTGGCGCTCGGGATTGTATCGTTCTTCGGATTCTGGGCCATGTTGGGCAGTGGTCCGGCTTTCGGTCTCGTGACGGCGGTGCCCTATGATTTCGCCGCGCACTGGACGCTGAGCGCGATTCCGATGTTCCTGCTGATGGGCTACATCTGCTATCAGACCGACATCACGCGGGGCATATTCAGGGCCGCGCGGGTCTGGCTTTCCTTTCTGCCGGGGGGGCTCGCGGTTGCCAGCGTGGGCGGTGCGGCGCTGTTTTCGGCGGCAGCGGGGTCGAGCCTTGCCTGCGCCGCGGCCATGGGCCGGATCGCGGTGCCCGAGATGCTCAAGCGCAATTACGATCCCGGGCTGAGCACCGCCGTCGTTGCCGCGGCCGGCACGATGGGATCGCTTATTCCGCCCAGCATTCTGCTGATCGTCTATGGCATTCTTGCGGAGGTTCCGATCAGCAAGCTGTTCCTGGCAGCGATCGTGCCGGGCCTGCTGACAATGGTGGGCTACATCGTTGTCATCGTCATTCGCGTCAAGGCCAACCCCGATCTGGCACCGCCGGTCGATGAAAGCACGAACTGGGCGGAGCGGTTCGAGGCACTGGGGGAAACCTGGCCCGTGTTCCTGCTGATCGGTGCCGTATTCGGCGGTCTGTTCACCGGGTTGTTCACCCCCACCCAGGCCGGGGCCGTCGGGGCCAGCCTGTCCTTCGTGATCGCGGCGGTTCAGGGCACTCTGAACTGGAGAGTCTCGAAGATCGCGCTGCTGGACACCGCAAAGATGACCGCGGCAATTTTCATCATCGCCGTCGGGGCCAACCTGTTTTCGCGCTTTCTGGCGATCAGCGGTGTCCCCGAGGCGATGACGGATCTGGTGGTCGATATGGGGGCCAGCTATCTGGTGCTGGTCATCGGCACGGCGGTGATCTTTTGCCTGCTGGGGATGATTCTCGACCCGCTGGGCATCCTGCTTTTGACGCTGCCGATCCTTCTGCCGATCTACGAGGCGAACCATATCAGCCTGATCTGGCTGGGCGTGCTCGCGACCAAGCTCGTCGAGATGGCCCTGATCACGCCACCAGTGGGCCTTAACGTATTCGTGATCAAGAGCATTGTCGGGGACGCGGTTCCGATCTCGAAGATATTTCGCGGCGTGATGTGGTTTCTGGTATCCGATGTCATGGTGCTGGTCATCATGATCGCCTTTCCTGCGCTTATCATGTTCCTGCCCGAACTTGGCAATTGATGCGGCCCGATCGGTCGCGGCGAAACCCCGCGCAAAAGCGGGACCACAACGAAGAGGAGGAGACCAAATGAAACTGACCAAAACGCTGGCCCTGATGGCGGCGAGCGCCGTGCTTGCGGCAACACCGGCCCTGGCCGAGAAACGGGTGACGATCAGCAGTTGGACCTCGCCCAATCACGCGACGTCACGCGGCCAGGCCACCTTTGCCGAAATGACCGAGGCTGAATTTCCCGACGCCTTCGACTTCAAGCTGTTCACCGCCGGCGTTCTGCTCGGCCCCAAGCCGACGCTTTCGGGCCTGCGCGATGGCATCGCCGATATCGGCTTGCTCGCGCTGACCTATTTCAGCGCGGAAATGCCCTACGCGCAGCTCGTTGGCGATTTCGCCCTACTGGGCGAGGATCACTATGCGATGGCCGGTGCGACCAGCGAGTTCGTGATGCTGCATTGCCAGCCCTGCAAGGACGAGTTCGCCAGGAACGGCATGGTCGCGCTCAGCGGGATCAGCACCGCCCCTTATGTGCTTCTGACGACCAATCCGATCGTGGACATCGCGGACATGAAAGGCGTCAAGATGCGCACCGGGGGCTCGGTCTGGGACCGCTGGTCGACACGCCTGGGCGCACAGCCGGTGAACGTGCCGTCGAGCGAGATGTACGACACGATGAGCCATGGCGTCGTCACCGCCGCGGTGCAGCCGATCGGTGCGCTCAAGGGGCACAGTCTGATCGAAGTCGCCAAACACCTGACGGCCTTGCCGCTGGGAACGTATCATACCGGCTCGATCTTTGCCGCCAGTCCGAAATTCTGGGCTTCCCTGTCACAGGAGGAACGTGAACAGTTCGCCGCGAACATCCCCGAGGCCGTGGCGCAGACCGAGGTGTATTACGAGACCGACGATCTCGACGTGCTGGAAGAAGCCGCAGACCTGGGGCTGACGGTTCACGAACCCTCACCGGAATTTCTTCAGGATCTGGTGGATTTCCGCGTCGCCGATCTCGAGGAAATCGCCCGCATCAGCCGTGAAGAGCGCGGGATCGAAAACCCCGAGGAGCTTATCGCGACCTATCGGGGTCTGATCGAAAAATGGCACGGTCTGGTAGAGCCGCTGCACCCGATCCGCGAAAACCCGCAGCCCTATGCCGATCTTCTGCGGCAGGAGATCTACTCGAAAATCGACCTGGCCACCTACCCGAACTGAGCCATGTCCGGTCGAAAGACGGCGCGGCCCTCCGGCAGGAGGGCCGCTTTGTGCTTTTCAGAGACCTTTGGATAACCGAGGATCCCCGGTGCCCTCCTGCGTGACGCGGCGGATCGGCGTGGCAAGGGCGACGTGCTGTCGAAGAACGCGGCGACGCTCGACTGGCGGACGTTCGCGCCGATCCTGACGCGGGGCCTTGCGCGGTCTGAGACGCAAATCAGGTCTGATACCAAGCCGCGTGAAGGCTGACTCACGGGGGATTCCCAAGGTGGCGACAATCTGACTCTATGGCGCTGAAGTTGGGGAGGGCGTGGCCATGCCGGATATGTCGCAGGTTAACGGCAGGGCGCGTTAGATCATCGCCCCAGCGTCAGGCACGCCGTGCCAATGGCACGGTTACGACAGATGTCGGAATCCTTGCAGGTTCACGAGGGCGACCGGTCAAACTCGCAGTGTGTGAACGCGCCCTTCGATGATCTCCAATGCTCTGAGGGCGAAGCGTCTGGCGAGTGGCGCGAGGTCGGCGGCGTCTTCCGACGCCGCGTTGCCGGCCGCCGCGCGGTCGGCGATGCCGACGAAAATCACGGCAAATCGGAAAAGGGCGAAGGCCAGGTGAAACGGTTCGAGCGGCCGGTCGGAGCGGAGTTCCTTCTGATAGCGCGCCACGAATTCCGCCTCGTCCGGGAGTCCGAGCGCAGCGATGTCCAGGCCGAGAAGCCCGCCATATTCGTCCGGCGCGGTGTGCCATGGCATGCAGCAGAACCCCAGATCGGCCAAGGGGTGGCCGATGGTTGACAATTCCCAATCCAGGATGGCGATCACCCGAGGCTCGGTCGGATGGTACATCAGGTTTCCCAGCCGAAAGTCGCCATGCGCGATAGCCACCGCGCCGTCGTCGGCCGGCAACTTGGCAACGATCCAATGGCAAAGTTCGTCCAGTTCGGGAATGCGTTCGCCGGACGATTGCGCCAGCTGCCGGGACCATCGCTTTACCTGCCTGTCGAAATAGCCGTGGTGCCGCCCATAGTCGCCAAGGCCGACGTCGTCGGGACGGATCGCATGGAGCCGGGCGAGCGTTTCGGCCATGGCCAGGAAGATCGCTCGCCGCTCGTCCGGCGCCATTCCCGGCAGGGCGCAGTCGGAAAAGACGCGCCCCTCCAGGAAATCCATCAGGTAGAAGGGCGTGCCCAGCACATCGGAGCCATCATGGAACAGGATCGGCGCCGGAACCGGCACGTCGGTAGGCACCAGCGCCGACATCACCCGGTATTCCCGGTCGATGGCATGCGCCCCTTTCAGAAGCGCCCCTGCGGGCTGCTTGCGCAGGACCATCTTGCGATGGCCGTGGGTCAGGACATAGGTCGGGTTCGACTGACCGCCGCTGATGCGCTCGACGCGAAGCGGCGAGGGACCGAACCGGTCGGACAGGAATTCGCGTAGCCTCGAGGCGTCGAAGTCACAGGTGCCGACGACCTCGATCCCGGTGGCGGCCGCCCTCATTGCCCTGCCTCGCCGGCCTGGGCGCGTGTGCGGGCTGTCTCCGTTGGAACGAATTTCCGGTCCTTCCGAATGCCAGTCCCGGACAGTTTCCGAATCCCGGACCGGCGCGGCAGCGTGAAATGAGCGGGGCTTTCACGGCAGAACGACCGCAGTTCCTCGGCATCTGGCTCTTCGGTCGGCATGATTGCGACCACGGCACAGGGGGCTTTGCCCCATTTCCGGTCCCGCATCGCGATGACGGCCGCCAGCCGGTCGGCCGGACGCTTGTGCAACGCGCTTTCCAACGCGAGGCCGAGCACATCCATCTGCGCGATCAGCGCGCTGGTCGGCGCCCCGTCGCCGATCGCGACACGCACGGTGCGGGCCGGGTTCCGCTGCGCCGGAGACGCGTCATTCAGCAGCATCCGCGCCCTCCCCGGCGACGTCCCATGACCAGAAGCCACGGCCCTCCGCCTCGACATTGCGATGGAGCACCATCTTGTGAACTTCATCCGCACCATCGACCAGCCGCGCCTGGCGGGCATAGCGATAGATCCATTCCAGCGGCGTATCCTTGGAGTAGCCTCGGGCGCCGTTGATCTGGATGGCCGTGTCGGCAGCCTGGTGCAGCACATTGGCCGCATGGATCTTTGCCATGGACACTTCCTTGCGGGCATAGCCACCACGATCCAGCTCCCAGGCTGCCTTCATCACCAGCATCCGACCAACCTCGATCTGCATGGCCAGGTCGCCGAGCATCATCTGGACACTCTCGCGCTTCGACAGTCGTTCGCCGAAGGCGAAGCGTTCCTGCGCATATGTGCTGGCGATTTCGACGCAACGCTTGCTGAGGCCAAGCCAGCGCATGCAATGGGTCAGGCGCGCAGGACCGAGACGTATCTGGGTCATCTTGAGACCGTCGCCTTCCTTCATCAGAAGGTTCTCGGCCGGGATCTCCATGTCCTCGTAGAGGATCTCGCAATGGCCACCATGCTCCTCGGGGCCCATGATCGGGATGCGCCGCCCTATCTGGAAACCCGGCTCGCCTTTCGGGTGCAGGAACGCCGTCAGTCCCTTGCGCGGATCGTCCGAGGTGCGGGCAACGAGGATGAAGTGATCGGACTCTTCGGCCCCGGTGATGAACCACTTGCGACCGCGGATGATGTAGCGGTCACCCTTCTTCACTGCGGTCGTCAGCATCATCCCTCCCGGGTCAGAGCCCGAGCCGGGATGCGGTTCAGTCATGACAAAGGCGGACCGCACCTTGCCCTGCACGATCGGCTGCAGCCAGCGTTCCTTCTGCGCATCCGTCGCGACCCGCTCCAGCACCATCATGTTGCCGTCATCGGGCGCTGCGGAGTTGAAGACGACCGGGCCGAAGATCGAGCGGTTCATTTCCTCATAGCAGACCGCCATGCCCATCTTGCCCAGGCCCTGCCCCCCGGTTTCCTCGTTGAGTTGCAGACACCAGAGGCCCTCGGCCCGCGCCTTCTCGCGAAGCTGTTCCAGCACGTCGAGGCGAATGTTCTCGTGCGGATCGTAGCATGAACGATCGGCCTCGAGCGGCAGGATCTCGTCTTCAACGAACCGCGCGATCCGGTCGCGAAAATGTTCGATACGAGGGGAAATGGTGAAATCCATCGACCGACTCCTCTAAAGGCTGGAAACCAGATGTCCGCCATCCACCGCGACAACAGAACCCGTCATGTAGCGCGCCCCGTCCGACAGCAACAGGCGCAGCGGCGCGTCAAGATCCGATAGCTGGCCAAGCCGACGTTGCGGGATACGCCCGACAAGGGCCTGCCCCGCAGCGGTGGCGAAAAACTCCGAATTGAGCGGAGTTTCGACATACCCGGGGCACAACGCGTTGACCCGGATGTCGTAACGCGCCCATTCCAGCGCCAGCGCCTTCGTCATATGGATCACCGCTGCCTTGGACGCCGAATAGGCCGCGACCTGTCCCGCCACGCGCAATCCCAGGATCGAGGCGATGTTGACGATTGCCCCCCCCGCCCCGCGGCTTCGCATCTGGCGGGCCGCCATTCGGGCAACCGCGAAGACGCCGGTAAGGTTCGTGTCGATGACCTCCTCGAATTCCTCCAGCGGCTGCTCGATCGCCGGGGCGGGCTGGCTTGTCCCCGCATTGTTGACCACGGCATCGACCGGGCGCGACATCGCGCCGAATGCGGTGTGGACCGACGCCGGGTCAGTCACGTCCATCCGCACCGCCTCTGCCGAGCCGCCTGAGGCCACGATTTCGTTGGCCAGCACGTCAATACGGTCCTTGCGCCGCGCGGCAAGGATCACATGGTGGCCGTCCCGCGCCAAGACCTCAGCGAAATGCGCGCCGAGCCCGCTCGACGCTCCGGTCACAAGAACGACCGTATGAGAAGAGGTCATGACTTCGACTCCTGTTATCATTTTGTCGAACAACCGGATATCATTGTCAATGCGCTGAAATCATCATGCACATCCGCCGCGACGCCCTTTGCGTCCTTCGCCCGCGCCGCCTCGCGTCGCTGTTCCGCTGCCAACAGCTCCCTCCGCGTGATCTCCACCGCCATGCTGATCCTCCCTCACATCCCAGAGGGAGTGAACCACTACCGGCGGACGCCGGTCGTGTCGCGAAGCTGGTGGAAATTTGAAGGTGGCGTAATCTCCGGGTGAATCAGAACCACCCAACCGGCGGCAGGCACCGCCATAGGAGAGTGAGGGCCGCAAGCCGCCACCGGTTCGAGGCGCGGCCCGAACGCCATGACCAAGACTACAGACACCAGTGCCATTTCGCTACTTTCTTGCGACGACGGCTTTGACCCGATCGAGGATCGGCTGCGCGCGAACATCCGCGGCACCATCGAGGCCGTTTTCAATGAAGAACCGGGCAGCTTTCTCGGGCACCAACACGCGGCGGGTGAAGCACGCCTTGTTGCCGCGCGACAAACAGGGTGAGAATCCGCATTGTCGCGCTACAATTTGAGGCCGATACTTCACATCGACGTGGATGTAGCCGGGCTCATGGGCCTTGAAACCGCTGTGTTTCGGTCGCGCTGCCCTGACCTGAAGGTCGCGCAGGTTGCCGACACTGTGGCGGCGCAGGCAGCGGTCCAGACCCGAGCGCGAGACATGCGGGTTCAGGACCTCGCGGAGCACCGCCAGCAGGTCATCGAGCGACACCAGCAAAGTCTTGCGCAACGCCACCGCGACGGCCTCTTGCGCCGGCGTCAGGGTCGTTTGCA
>Ga0209024_1000455_pt1 | contig 69418 bp, 66 predicted proteins | sample AutmiccommunBRH5_FD_187380 | JGI IMG/M metagenome (GOLD analysis project Ga0209024, IMG submission 187380) | Deep subsurface microbial communities from Mt. Terri, Switzerland - Autotrophic microbial communities BRH/5 (SPAdes) (version 2) | ecosystem: Environmental > Aquatic > Deep subsurface >... | reverse complement strand
CTTTGCGAGGGCCTTGATGGCAAAGCCCGGCTGATTTGTTTCGCGCTGTAAAGGCGGGCCGGGTCGGCCCGCCGACGGAAATCAGTCGGGCGCCGCCATTGCCGGGCCGGAGCGTTTGTGGGCCGCTCGCCCTCTGAGAAGGCCAAGGCGCGGTCCCCCTGCCGATGACAGGATGCAGCCGTATGCGCATGACAGGATCGGTGACATCCGATCACAGCCCTGTACCGGCTATGTCGTCGCGGCCACGAAGCGGCCAACGTCTTCGGGAGCGATCTGCACCCGGATTTGCGCCGCAAGCCCATCCGGCCCACGTGCAGCGAGATCGTCGTTGAAGTCCCCCAATATGGACGAGAGCGTGATCGCCTCGATTCCGGCCCCGTGCACCCGGTCCAGCAGGCTGTCCCGCGCACTGTCGCCTGCCGGATCGTTGTCGCGGACGATATAGAGCCTGCGCAGATGCGGCGGGAACAGGACGGCTGCGAGATGTCCGGCCGAGAGTGCTGCGACCATCGGCATGGTGGGCATAGCCTGCCGAAGCGACAGGATGGTTTCGATACCTTCCCCTGCCGCCATGACATCCTGTGTATCGCCAAACCGGACGGCGTGCCCGAGCAGGTCGCCCATCGCCTTTCTCGGCGGATCGACAGGCGCCTTCCCGGAGCCGTCGCGGGCGAGCCAGGTGCGGTGGGCGCCGGTGATCCTGCCATCGAGGGCGGTGACGGCGGCAATCATGGCAGGCCAGGTTTCGGTCGGCCCATCGCCCTCCGGTCGCCAGTAGCAGTTCGGATGGAAACGCAGATTTGCGGTTCGGCGTAAATCCGCAATGTCGCGTCCCCGCAAATACGCTTCTGCGACACTGCCGATCAGCGGCCGCGTCATGCGCCAGAGGCGGCGCGCTGCGTCGGATGACCCCGAAGGTGCCGGCGTTCGGGACTGCCGGGATGGTGCCCCGGGTTCAGGATGCGGCAGGCTTAGGAAGCGCCGCGCCTCAGCGGCCACAGCGCCGAAATCGACCAGCCCTTGGTTCTCGCGGATAAGGTCGAGCAGATCGCCATGCTCGCCCGTGGCCGGGTCCTGCCATTTTCCGGCAATGCCTTTCGCGTTGTCGTGCAGACGGACGAACATGGAGCGACCAGCCGTGTTTCTGACATCGCCAACCTGCCAGTAACTGCCCTGCTTGCGGCCGTTCGGGAGATAGTGGCGGCACACCGCTTCGGCCTGTCGGCCGAGACGCTGCGCCAGTTCGGAAGCGTCGAGACGCGCCATCAGGCTGCCTCCCGCTCACCGATACGCTCGACCGGATAGCGGTCGAACAGCTTGCCGATGATTTCCGGCCCGGATCCGCCGACCGGTACGAAGAAGCGCAGTTTCCATGAGATGATCTCGCTGAAGAGGCCATAGGCTCGCAGCCGCTCGCGCATCGCATCGGTAAAGCCGATCAGTTCGATCCGGTTGGCGCCCATGACGCGGACGCGGCGCAGTTGCAGTCCCTCGGCGAGATCGAGGATCGTGCGGCCTTCGATCAGCGCAGCATAGGCGGCATCCGGTGTCAGGCTGCTGCCGACGCCACTGGTCGAGGCATTCGCAGCCCATGTGGGCGAAACACGGCGACCGATGATCCGTTCGCCTTCATCGGTCTGGAGACGATAGACGCGGGAGGACTCCTGCGGCAGGCGCTTCCAGATCGGCAACAAGAGCCCCGCCACGATATGCAGGATGCTGTCGGTGAACTCCGGCACCTCGGTCAGTTCCGCCATCCAGGCCGCGGCGAATGCAGTGCGGTCGGCCTCGACCCAATGCGTCTCGCCCATCGCCCGCACCGGAATGTTCATCGCTTCCATGGGCCGGATCAGCCGAACGCGTCGCTCGATCTCGCCATCATCCAGCATGACGCTGGTGGTCGGGATTTGCACGGCGGCACGACCTGACCGCTCGTTGATGAGCAGTTTCGCGCGGGGATCATCCAGTTCCGCCAAGGCTGCATCGAGCGTGACCGGCTGATTGCGCTTGCGCTCGGTCAGAGTCAGCAGCCGCGTTTCCGCGCCGGTGCCCGGATGGGTGTAGATCACCTGCCGGTCGGTGATGATGAAGCTTTCCGCCTTCAGCGTTTCCAGCCCCATGTCATAGGTGCCGGACGCAATCGCCCCGTCGATCCGAGCCTGCAGAAGTTGCTCGAAGGCCGCGAACAGGATGCCCTGAAGCTCAATGGTCAGCGCCAGCAGGCGGTTGAGGAAAGTGGTGATCGGCGGCAGTTCGTCCTTCACACCATTGCTGTCCATCAGCTTCAAACCAGTGTCAGATCCAAACCGCTCCAGCGAACATCCCTCGACCTTGCCGCGCACGATAAGCACGTAGAGTTGGCGCAGCGCATCGCGGGCATAGGCGGATTCCAAGTTGTCCTCGGGCCGGAACAGGCCCTGACCGCCGGTCTGGCGCTGGCCGCGTGTGATCGCGCCCAGCGTGTCGAGGCGACGCGCGATGGTCGATAGGAAGCGCTTCTCGGCCTTCACATCGGTAGCGATGGGCCGAAACAGCGGCGGCTGCGCCTGATTGGTGCGGTTGGTGCGGCCGAGACCCTGAATGGCGGCATCGGCCTTCCAACCCGGTTCCAGCAGATAATGCACCCGCAGACGCTGGTTCCGCGCCGAGAGTTCAGCGTGATAGCTGCGCCCGGTGCCCCCGGCATCCGAGAACACCAGGATGCGCTTCTGATCGTCCATGAAGGCCGACGTTTCTGCCAAGTTTGCGGACGGGGCACGGTTCTCGACCGCCAGGCGAGCCGAGGCGCCATCACCCTTCCGCACGATGCGGCGGGAACGGCCCGTGACTTCCGCTACCATCTCCGTGCCGAAACGCTGCACGATCTGGTCGAGCGCGCCGGGCACTGGTGGCAACGAACCGAGATGTTCGAGCATCTCGTCGCGCCGGGCCACAGCTTCGCGGCTTTCAACCGGCTGACCATCTCGGAAAACGGGCCGTGACAGCAGGTTTCCCTCGCCATCGGTAAACGGCTCATAGAGTTGCACCGGGAAGGAATGTTGCAAATACGATCCTACGTACTCCCTCGGCGCGACATCCACGGAAATATCGTTCCATTCCTCGGTCGGGATCTCGGCCAACCGTCGTTCCATCAACGCTTCGCCAGTGGAGACAATCTGGATCACAGCGGCATGCCCCGCTTCCAGATCGGCCTCGATGAACCGGATCAGGGTCGGCGTCTTCATGGAGGTCAGCAGATGGCCGAAGAAGCGCTGCTTGGTGCTTTCAAAGGCCGAACGAGCCGCAGACTTGGCCTGCCGGTTCAGCGTTCCCTCGCTGCCGGTGATGTTGGCAGCTTCCATCGCTGCGTCGAGATTGTTGTGAATGACGGCGAAGGCACCGGCATAAGCGTCATAGATGCGGCGCTGTTCGTCACTGAGCTGGTGCTCCACCAGTTCATATTCGACGCCATCATAGGAAAGCGAGCGGGCGGTATAGAGGCCGAGAGATCGCAGATCGCGGGCCAGCACTTCCATTGCCGCCACGCCGCCCGCCTCGATGGCCTCGACGAACTCGGCGCGGGACGCAAACGGGAAGTCCTCGCCACCCCAAAGGCCGAGCCGCTGCGCATAAGCGAGATTGTGGACCGTGCTGGCCCCGGTCGCCGAGACATAGACCACGCGCGCATCCGGCAAGGCGTGCTGAAGCCGCAGGCCCGCACGTCCCTGTTGCGATGCGGCGATATCGCCGCGTTCTCCCTTCCCGCCTCCGGCATTCTGCATGGCATGACTTTCGTCGAAGATGATGGCCCCATCGAAGTTCCTGCCCAACCATTCGACGATCTGTTTGACGCGGGAAGCCTTTTCCCCTCGGTCATCGGAGCGCAGCGTGGCGTAGGTGGTAAACAGGATGCCTTCCGACAGCGTGATCGGCTTGCCCTGCGGGAAGCGTGACAAAGGCGTGACCAGCAGTCGCTCCATGCCAAGCGCTGACCAGTCGCGCTGTGCGTCCTCGATCAGCTTGTCGGATTTCGAGATCCAGATCGCCTTGCGGCGACCTCGAAGCCAGTTGTCGAGAATGATGGCAGCCGATTGGCGCCCCTTGCCCGCACCGGTGCCGTCGCCCAGCATGAAGCCACGGCGGAAGCGAACCGATCCAGCGGCATCCTCGGGCGCGGCGCTCACGTTGTCGAAATGCTCGTCCACGGTCCAGGCGCCAGCAAGATGCTGGGAATGAGCTTCACCGGCATAGATCACGGTTTCAATCTGCGCGTCCGACAGGCGGGTGCAGATGTCGGCGGGCAACATTGGCCGGTATGAGGGCTTGGGCGGTGCGACCGAGGCCATAGCGGCGGATTGCACCAGCTTCGTCGGATGCGGCTGCGCGCCGGGGATGCGCAAAGATTGCAGTGCGTATTCCTCGTAGATAGCGTCGGACAGGCGCGCGCCCTCGGGCGGCGTCCAGTCGACGGTCTCATAGGCGAGTTCCACGCCATCGGGATCACGAACCGGAGGCGCAGCCGACCGCGTAACGGCGGAGCGGGCGAGATAGCCGCGCACCGACTTTGGCGCAGCAGCCGGAGCAGCAACCGCCACCTGCGGCAGCGTGACCGGCAGCCGCGGTGGAACCTGTGCTTCGATCCAACTGAGCAGCGTGGCGATATCGGGCGCGATCCCCTGAGAGGCCGGGAAACTGGTCGGATCACCGGCGGGCAGCTTGTCGAAAACGGTCAGCCGCGTGTCGGTGCTGGTTCCGTGCTTCGCATAGACCCTGCCATTGATGGCGGCGGTGAACACCACGCGCCCGCGCTCCTGCAGGCGGATGAAGGCATCACGCCAGGCCAGGGTCTCGGGACCGAAGTTGGCCCCGGTGATCGTGACCAACCGCCCGCCGGAAGCGAGACGGGCCAGTGCAGAGGCAACATGCCGATACGCCGCGTCGGCCATGCGCCCGGTGACATTCGCCATGACTGAGAATGGTGGGTTCATCAGCACCACCGACGGGACGGCATCCGCGGCCAGATGATCGTCGATCTGGGCCGCGTCAAAGCACGTGACGGAAAGGGCCGGAAAGAGGGAAGAAAGAAGAGCGGCGCGGGTGTCGGCAAGTTCGTTGAGGATCAGGGAACCGCCGGCGATCTGCGCCAGGATTGCGATGAGGCCGGTGCCGGCCGAGGGCTCCAGCACCACGTCATCCGGGGTGATCGCTGCAGCGGTCAGTGCGGCGAGGCCTAGAGGTAAGGGCGTCGAAAACTGCTGGAAGCTCTGGCTTTCCTCGGAGCGCCGCGTCTGCGTGGGCAACAGCCCCACGATCTTTCCCAGCACGGAAAGCCGTGCAGCCGGAGAAGCGGCTTTACGGAACAGCGCCTTTCCGTATTTGCGCAGGAACAGCACGGTGGCGACTTCGCAAGCCTCATAGGCGAGCTTCCAGTCCCAAGCGCCAGTGACGTCGGACCTACCGAAAACGGTTTCCATCACACTGCGCAGGACCGCGGCATCGACGCGCTGGCCGCGTTCAAGATGGGGCAGCAGGAGATTGGCGGCCGCCAGAATCGCGGGCGCGACCGCGAGCGGCGTGACCGGATTGGTCACGAGAGACGAGATGTTCATGTCGAGGAACCTCAGGAGAGCGGAAGGACAAGCCCGGACGGCGCTCTCTCAACTGCCGGGGCTCCCCCTGTCCCGGCCCCACTCTGCCTCTCCATCACCGGCTCAGCCACTCCGGCGCTCGCAGAGGCGGGGATGTCCAACCAATCAGGTTTCATATCCCTTCATTGATTGTAATCAAAATTCATGAAATACATCGCATGCGGGACACTTATCGGGATTGAAAACTGAAATTCATGGAGTATGGGCAAAGAAATCCAATTTCAGGGGCGGTAAGCGTTTTTCACGAGCGCTGGCTTCCCGAGCAGGCCACACCGGCGGGCTATGCTGCGCTGATCGATGCCTATGCGCTTCCGGTCCCCCTGCCCTGCACGCTCTCCGCCATCGGCCCGCGTCACAAGGTCTACGAGGCCGACAGCTGGCGCCTCTACACACCCCGCCACGCGCCCGAGGCCGGCCTCATCGGTCATCTGACTTTCGCGCTGCGCTATGAGGGGCTGGATCTGGCGGTCCTGAAACGGTTGTTCAGGGCAACCGGACCAGAGCCGATCCGCGCGATTGTTGAGGCCGCCCCGACGGGCAGCTACGCGCGCAGGATCTGGTTCCTCTATGAATGGCTCTTGGGCGAGAAACTCGATCTGCCTGACGCCACGCGCGGCAACTACGCGCCTGTGGTCGATGACAAGCTGCAATGGGAGGCAAAAGGCACCCCCTCGCCCCGGCATCGGGTCCGCAACAATCTGCCCGGAACCCCGGACTTCTGTCCGATGATCTTCCGTACGGCGGCAATCGAGTCCTTCATCGCCCGCGATCTGGCGGCCGAGGCGCGCGCAGTGCTGGCTGATGTGCCCGCCGATCTGCTGGCCCGCACCGCGGCCTTCTTGCTGCTCAAGGATTCCCGGTCGAGTTTCCAGATCGAGGGCGAGAACCCGCCTCAGGATCGCATCCGTCGCTGGGGCCAAATCATCGGTGAGGCTGGTCGGCACCCGATCGACCGGGATGAACTCGAACGCCTGCAACGCATCGTCATCGGCGATGCGCGTTTCGTGCATCTGGGCCTGCGTGCGGAAGGCGGCTTTATCGGAGAGCATGAGCGTACGACCGGCGCCCCCCTGCCCGATCACGTCAGCGCCCGGCATGAGGACCTGCCCGCGCTGATCGCCGGGTTGGAAGCGTTCGACCGCGATATCGCCCCGGGGCTCGACCCCGTTCTCGCCGCCGCCAGCCTTGCCTTCGGCTTCGTCTACATCCACCCGTTCGAAGACGGGAACGGGCGCCTGCATCGCTACCTGATCCACCACGTGCTCGCGGCACGCGGCTTCAACCCACCCGGGCTGGTCTTTCCGGTCTCAGCCGTGATCCTTGAGCGGATCGAGGCCTACCGTCAGGTCCTGGAAAGCTATTCACGTCGGCTGCTGCCCCATATCGATTGGCGCCCGACGGACCGTGGCAATGTCGAAGTCCTGAACGACACCGGTGATTTCTACCGCTTCTTCGACGCCACACCCCATGCCGAATTCCTCTTTGCCTGCGTCGCACAGACAATCGACACCGATCTGCCTGCGGAAACCCGGTTCCTGCGCGCCTATGACGGGTTCAAGTCCCGTGTCTCTGGCCTGATCGACATGCCCGACAGAACACTCGATCTGCTGTTCCGCTTTCTGCACCAGAACGGCGGAAGGCTGTCCGGACGGGCCAGAGCGAAGGAGTTCGCCGCTTTGACCGAGGAGGAGGCCGACAGGATCGAAGCCATCTATGCGGAGTTGCAGGAGGAGTTCTGAGGCGTGGCACCCGCTCACCCGAACCGCTGGCCGGCCTCGGTGAAGGTGTAACCGTTGGCGATGATGGTCTCATCGACGACTTCAGCCGAGGACAGATAGTCGTATTCGCGCTCAAGCTGACGATAGAGCCAGCGGGCGAGATCGCGCAATGCCTCGACGACGGCCTCCTCGGCATCGGCGGTCATGTCCTGCCAGATCGGGCTGTCACGCTCGACAGAGATCGTCATGCAATGCGCATGGTAATAAAGACCGCGATGGGTGGCCTCGGCGCGAAGCTGATAGAAGTTGCGCCGCTGGATCGCTTGCAGGGCATCGGCGATGCGGTGCAGTTCGGTGTCCTGCGGCGCATAATCCCTGATACGGCGCGGGGCACCACGCCGGTATGAATACCGCGCCTCAAAGCACGCGCCGTCCCCCTGCGACCAGAAGCCCCGGAACCAGATGCAGGGTTCCTGCCGGGTGCCGCCGCCCATGAGCCGGACGGGCCGGGTCTTAAGGTCAAGGCCGAGGATATCCGCGATGTGCTGGAAATCCTCATAGACGGCATCATACCAGTCATAGTCAAAGCCGCCGTCGCGATACCAGGCGCGGGCCTTCTCCTTCGCCGCATCGGAGAGTTCGTCGAAGCGATAGACGGTGATCTCGATGACCTCACTCATAGGGATCGCCTCCCTCCAGCACGGTGGCAAGCCAGCCGTCGGTATAAATCCAGTCCACCGTCTCGCCCGTCTCCAGGTCGAGGACATGTGCGCCACCGCCGAAGCCGTCGATCCTCGGGCGTGAACAGGTGTTGGCATATTGCATCCCCCAATGCCCGGTCAGACCGAACGCCGCCGCGCAGCGTTTTACGAATTGGATGAGGTGCTCGGGATCCCCATTGCCGTCATCGCGCATCCAGAGCTGCGTGCCGTCGTACTCCGGCTGAATCGAAAGCAGGAAGCTATCCGACGGCGGATTTTCTGCGGCATTTTCATCCGCCAGCGCATTGTAGAGCTCGAGCGCGCGGGCGGCGTTTTCGGCAGTGCCCACGTCGAGCAGGCAGGAAAAGTGAGTGTAATAGTCGGCCATGACGATCTCCGGTCGTGACAAGGCCCGGCGCATGCCCGGGCCGGATGGATGGATGAAGACGAATTGAGCCTCAGGCCGCCTGCGGCAGGCGGAGCAGGTCGGCGGCGGTCTCGCGCCAGAGCGGATCGACCAGCCTGCATTCCAGCACGGCCGCGCAGTAGCGCAGGGCGCGGGCCTCAGCGGGGTCCGATGCCCGGAAGGCCATGCCGCGCAGCTTGCTGGCCTCGGTCACGATCTGGCGGGCCTCGGTGTCCGAACTGACGGGCTGTTGCCAGAGGATGATACCTGCACGGATTTCACTGGCGAGGACCAGACGCTGCGCTCGGTCCTGGATGAACATGATGCGTGGGCAGAACAGCTGGAAGTTGTCTGACCCGGTGCAGATCTCGCCCCTCGACATGCGCAGCGATGCAAGGCTCATGGCCTCTTCCGGTGTTGGGAACTCGCCGAGCGGGATCACGCGGTCGACGCGCTCGGCATCACCACCGGCATCATGGCTGGCGACGCCGAGACAGAAGATGCGCAGCGGCTGGTTTTGCGCCCGGTAAAGCGCAGGCAGCACATCCGTCGCCAGAATCTGGCCGATGGGACGGAAAGTCTCAGGAGGGGTAAAGGTCACCGGGAATGCTCCATGACGGGCGCCGGAAAGCCTCTCTCTCCGGTCCTCAACCCGTCACGGCCGAACGGCCCGCACTCTTCCTCTCTGACCGGGGTTCGCCCCGGTTCCGGCGCTGGCGATGGGCCAGCCATCGCAGGGCTGAAGGCCCGGTCGCGAGCTTGCCGCGGCCGGGCGGTCGGGGTGAGGCGCTTTCGCGCCTCAGGCCCACGGGTCCACTTCCAGCTTCACCATGTCCTCGTCGCCGTCGAACTCGGCAGCGGGGCAAGCTGAATGGGTGCCATCCCCGGCCTGGAACACGACGACCTCGACCATCAGCGTGGCGGCGAGGCTGGCGGCGAAGGCGGTGGCATCTGCATAGGACATGGGTTCCGGCTCCTGTCTTGAGAGGCGGAGGACCATCCCCCGCGCGACAGGCGCCCGAAGTGTCTGACCGGATCTGCAATCACCCTCGGGCGTTCGGACTCATGCCGAATCCCCGAGGGCGGCACGCGCGCGTAAGCCGACCCTTCAAGGGTTGATTGATAAGGAGACGGATCAGACCAAGGTTTGCGAATGGAAGCGGGAGATGGTGCTGCGCATCTGACAGGGGCCGGAGACCGGTGGCGAGATGTCTTGCCACACCAGGTCTGCCGCAATGCCGGCGCCGAGATCGTCGTGTTTCAGGCCGAGGATCTAACCCGTTGCCCCGTAGGCTTTGACCGGCAACATGGTGAGGCAGAAGTTTGATTACAGGCGCCGCGAAGCCCGAAATTGCCCGCTAAAGCACTCCGTAGTGACGAAGAACGACAGTGCTTTTCGAACTCAAAATCAGGGGCGATGCCGACACCATATCATTGAATGCCGAAAGGTCTGCCATGCTTGGCGTTGAAACAGAAACTACGGCATCAATCTCCCCCGCAAGGGAAAGGACGGACGTCGTACCCGGAAGGGACATCAGCCACTGGAGCGCTTTGTCACAAGGGCGTTCGGCTATCTGTACGAACAGAACGGCATGCACCAATCCGGCGGCCTCCGCGATATTTGCGTGGTAGCCCTTTATGATGCCCGCCCGCTCCATTGCGGTGATCCGCTCCTGAACCGCCGGTCGAGACAAGCTGATTTCCCTGCCGATTGCCGCAGCGCTCATACGGCCGTCTTTTTTCAGCAGCGCGAGTATGCGTCTATTGGTTCTGTCAATGTCCATATCAATTCAAGCGTTTAGTCGCCGTCTGCCGACGAAGCGCAAGGTGACGACGACATGCGTTCCGTGTTCTATCTCCTTAGCAAAAGGAGCCAACATGCGAAAGATTTTACCGAGGGACTTCACGGGAACGAGTGCCTGGGAAGCCGTAAAAATTGAGAAGATCGATGGCTCGACGACGATACGCCTTCACTGGACCGACCAACCTTACAAGTGGCACATCAACGATGGGCCAGAGGTGTTCGTCGTGCTTGATGGTGAGGTCGAGATGCATGCCAGAGAGGGAAGCGAGATCGTCATCCACCGCTTGAAAGCGGGCGACATTTTTCACGCCGAAGATGGCGACGAACATGTTGCTCATCCCGTCGGCGTTGCGCGGGTTCTTGTGATCGAGCGGGAAGGCAGCGTTTAGGCGTTTGGTTTTCACTTGGCAGCTTCTCTCCCGACCTCGGCCAGAAAAAAAAGTACGGCTGTGAGGACCGGGCAATTTGTGGAGATGAAGCGGATGGGTCAGTTGGTAAGGCGCTGCCCATCCTGTGACCGGGCGAACGAAGCCACCCCGCGCGTAGATCAGTTGGCCGCGACCACGTGCGGCTCATCCTCGTCATCAGCCGGTTCCTCACCGTCATCACCGGCGAGGAAATCAGGCAGATCATCGACTTCGCCCTCGGTGAGCGGTGTCAGATCAACGTCGACGCCTTCTTCGACCATACGCAGCGGTTCCGGCAGCCAGCGGGTATCGGCCAGTAGCCGCTCGGCTTCCTTCGCCATGTCGCCTTTCTTGAAGTGTCCGATCAGTTCGGCAGCACGCTCGCCCGCGCCCTCGCGCACGGCCTCAAGGATGCGCGGCTTGATCACGCGGCCAAGATAATTGCCAACGGTCGGCTTCCAGCCCACCGCAACCATGTCCAGGCCCGTCGAGCGCGCCAGCCGGTCGGCCTGCGACAGGCGAACCTCCAGCCCATGCTGGCTGACGCCCATGCCGCTATAGGGGTTCGGCTTCTCGTAGAGCGCGTTGACGCCGAAGCTGACGCAATGGGCGAGCAGGTCCATGCGGGAACCATCGTCCAGATCCGTCAGCCAATCCCAGAGCGTGGCATCGTCTGCCGGGATGTGGTCACCCCAGCGTTCATGCCGGTCCTGGATCGCCTTGGCCGAGGCGCTGTCGCGCAGATCCTCGGCCTGCGCGGGCAAATGCACCTCGCGGACCTGTGCCTCTAGGCAGCCTTTGGTGGACTGAGGCAGGAAGCAATCCGTGACCAGCCGGTGGAGCAGCGCTGTCATGGCAACATGCGAATTGCTGGCGACAGCATCCCGCAGCGCCAGCGTGCGATGCGCCGTCAACTCACTGACCAGGCGGTCGGGCAGCGGCTTGACGGTCTCGGCCTCCTCCTCCTCCGGCTCAGTTGTCCGACCACCCAGCGTGATGGTCGCACTCTGATGGCTGCCCGACGTTTCAGCTCGCTGAAGCACCTCGCCGGTGTCTGGATCGATGATCTCCGGCTGCGGTTCAGCTGTTGCCTCGTCCTCGGGGCGAACATAGCCGCGCTCGACCAGCAAGGAGCCATCGGCGTCGATACTGACGAAAACACCCGCCTTGCAGATCTGCTCCGGGGCGAAGATCATCGGGCGGCGATCAAAACCATCCAGCGCCTGCTCGATCTCGCCCAAGCGGGCGTCGATCTCGTCGGGCAGTTCCTCGGCTTCGGCATAGTCCGCTTCGAGCCGATCATATTCGTCACGCAATGCCTCGCGGGTGGCGCGCTCCTCGTCGGTCAGATCGACAGTGCTGCCGACAAGCTGGCGGAGGCCATGGTCGTGGCCATAGGGAAAGCTCGCGGCAACCTTAATCCATTTCCAGCCCTCGGCAGCGATGGTTTCCGCTTCCGTCTTCAGCTTCTCGTTCACCAGCCGGTCTAGCAGCACCGGGTCTTGCAGCCAGCCGCCATCGTCCTGCTGAAAGAGATCGCGCAGCACGCAGCCACCTGCCGCCTCATAGGCGCAGATGCCGACGAACAGCGCCCGCTTGTCGGCGGCGCGCACCGTGGTCTCGGTAAGCAAGCGGCGGATATGATAGGGGTCTTTCTGCCAACCGTCCTTGATCGCCTCCCAGACCTGTTCCTGCCGGGCGTGATCGACCGAGACGGTGAAGGCCATGAGCTGGTCCAGCGTCATGCTATCCTCGGCATAGACATCGAGCAGCGCGGGCGAGACGGCGACCAGACGGAGACGCTGTTTCACCACCTTCGGATCGACGAAGAAGGCGGCGGCTATGGCTTCCTCGGTCATGCCCTTTTCGCGCATGGCTTGAAAGGCGCGGAACTGGTCAAGCGGATGCAGGGGCGCGCGCTCGATGTTCTCGGCGAGCGACACCTCGTCGATCAGTACATCGGCCCGTGCTTCTGATACCACGCAGGGCACAGGCGCGGTCTTCGCGAGACGCTTCTGCCCCACTAATAATTCCAGCGCCCGGAAGCGCCGGCCGCCGGCGGGTACCTCGAACGTGCCGGTTTCATTGCCCTCCGCATCGATCACCGGACGGACATGCAGCGACTGAATCAATCCGCGGCGGGCAATGGACTCGGCCAGTTCCTCGACCGCGACACCGGCCGTGACGCGCCGGACGTTAGACTGGCTGAGCACCAGCTTGTTGAAGGGAATATCGCGCGCGGACGACAGGGTGATCTTCTGAACGGCAGTAGCCATGTTCGTAACTCCATGACGGACGCCGGGGAGCCTCTCTCTCCGGCAACCAGCCCGTCACGAAGCGAAGCGCCGCCCTCTTCCCCTGAAGAGAGCGACGCCAGCCGCTGAACCTGAAACCCGGAAGTCAGGCACTCCGGCTTTCCGTATCGGTGGATTCGCGGGTGAATCTGGCCCCGACGCGGTAGAGCAGCCTCTCGGCGGTACGGATGCTGCCCGTCTCGCGCGCGACCTCGACCCAAACCGAGATCGGGAAATCCCCGGTGAAGAGCAGGTCGCGCTCGATCCCCATGCCGAAAGGCAACCGGACCGAGGACAGTTCCTCCAGGCTCCATGACCCCAGCTCGGGAGAACCGAGATCCGCCAGGCCGAACATGATGTCGCCATCCGCGTCCAGTTCGGCGGCGAGCCAGACGCCCGCGCCGAAAGGATTGAAGAACTTCACCACCGGGATGTGATCCAGATCGCGCTGGCGGCCATTGGCCAGCAGCCGGTCGCGCTGTGTGCCGGTCAGGAGGATCATGCCGCAGCCCTCCGGTTGGTGGTCGCCGCATCTGGTTCGCCGGTATCTTCGACGGGCAGATGCGAGAGCAGCCAATCAGCCGCCTTGCTGGCCCGCGAGGCAGCGCGGACGATGGCACGATTGTCCTCGCGCATCACGTCCAGCCAGGAACCGACGTAGTCGGCATGGCGGACGGTCGGTGCAATGCCGAGCGAAGCGCAACAAAAGGCGGCGTTCATCTCCGCCACCAGTTCCTCGAAGGCGTATTTCTTCGTGCCGACGCTGCCGGAAAAATCCCGCCCGAGCCGCGAGGCATGACCTGTCGCATGTCCCATCTCGTGCAGCGCCGTGCGGTGCCAATTGATCGGCTCGAAATAGGCCTGTGGGGGCGGCACCTGAACATAGTCGTGGGCGGGTGCATAGAAGGCGCGGTCCCCGCCGATGCGGAAGTCAATACCGGTGGCCCGGATCAGTGCCTCGACCCGAGGTTCGATCAGGCCGGGCGGAGGCGGCGGGGCCTCCACCGCGATGTCGCCCGGCAGGCCCTCGCATTGCGCGGCATTGAACACGGTGAAGCGCTTCAGGAACGGAATCCGTCCGTTCGACCGGTGATCGCTCCCCCGGAGCGATCCCTGATCGGCCTCACCCTCGCCTGCCTCTCGTGCCCGCCGCTCCTCATCCTCGGGCGTGAGGCGGTCAGCATAGACGACGGTGGTTCCGCGCTCGCCTTTCCTGACATTGCCGCCGAGCGACAGCGCCTGGCGGAAGGTCAGCCAATGCTGGGTCGGGAAACCATGCTGGACCACGGCCCCCCAGAGGATCAGGATATTGATCCCGGAATATTGCCGTGACGTCGCCGCATTCCTCGGTATGGCGAGCGGCGCCTTCGCCGCCGGCGTCCCCCAGGGCTGGACCCAAGGGAGCCGCCCTCGCTCCAGTTCGGCGATAATCTTGCTGGTAATGTCGTCGTAAAGGTTGCTGCGCCCGCCCGCGTCAGCGGCAGCGGCAGCGCGATCCTGTCTGGCCATCGGGATAATCTCCGCGACGGGCACCGGAGACCCCTTCTCCAGCCCTCAACCCGTCACGGAAAATCCGTCCGCACTCTTGCTCTCTCAGGGGCGTTGCGGGGACGCCTCACTGATGGGGGTGCGGCGTCCCCGCAACGCCAGTGCCGACCGGGGGGAAGACCTTCCCCCTTAACATGCCCCCTTCTTACCCCAACCTCTCACACAAGAATGCAGCGCGAACGCCCACGACACCCTCAACGCTGACTGGTTGCAATTCCCCAGCTAACTGCGTTTATCTGTCTGGCAATCACACTTCTCACCGTCCAGACCCTGGCAACCCCATTCAAGATGCCCGGAACCAAAGCTGACGGGCAGCAATGGAGGACAATGATGGCTGACATCGATCTGAACGCCCTGTCACTTCCCGAACTGAAGCAACTCGAAAAGAATGTTGCAAAGGCTATCACCAGTTTCGAGGATCGCCTCAAGGCCGAGGCCCGCGCGAAGCTCGACGAACTTGCGCGCGAACTCGGCTACAGTTTCGAGGAGTTGGCGGAAGCGGCTCCCACCCGCAAGCGCGCAACATCCTCGCCCAAATATCGCCATCCGGACAACGCTGGGATCACATGGTCCGGCCGCGGCCGCAAACCGGGATGGATCAGGGATGCACTGGCGGCCGGGAGATCGCTTGAGGATTTTGCGATCTGATCAAGGAGCGAACGCCGTGTACAAGCCCGTGAATGCGGTTTGTCTGCACGTCTCGCTGGCAGACATCGACCCACCGATCTGGCGGCGGCTTGTCGTTCCGACGGACTGGACGCTCGACAAACTGCACCTCGCGCTGCAGGCCGCCTTCAGCTGGACCGACAGCCACCCGCATGAGTTTCGCATCGGCGGGCTGCGCTACGGCGATCTCGACCAGCTTGAGGACGGCTTTGGCGGACCAAGGATCTTCGACTACACCGAGGTCAGGCTGGGGGATTTCAGCGGACAGGATCTGATCTTCAGCTATCTCTACGACTTTGGCGACGACTGGACCCATGTGATCCGGATCGAGGAATGGCTGTCCCTCGATCCCCTGCCCCGCCACGCCGAATGCCTCGAAGGTGCCCGCGCCGGACCACCAGAGGATGTCGGCGGCCCGTGGTCCTATGACGACTTCCTCGAGACGATCCGCGATCCGGAGCATGACGACCACAAGGCAAACCTGCGCTGGGCAGGCGGACATTTCAACCCGGAATGGTTTGACCTGGATCTGATCAACAAGGATCTGCGGAATGCCTTGCGTGCAAACATCCGCAGGAGACTGCATCAGCCAAAGCCGAAGAACTCCGACCGTTGACGGCAGGCACCACGTCATCGACGAAAAGGGCCGAAGCGGTCGTTCGCCGCACGCTGAGGAACGGCAGCTTCGCGGACATTAAGTGCTGGTCCAAATCTTGGGCGGCATCGCAGTTGCGGCCCATGCCATCAGCGTCGTCGTCATCAAACTGGACGATCTCCATGTTGCATTCCCACCGCGTCTCGCTTCGCAAGCTGCATTACGATGGCTGTCGGAATATGCCACGGTGAACACAAGAGTCACACCTTCGACCGCGTTCCGTCTGCCGCCTCAGGAGCAGGCGCCGAATAGGGCGCAAAACGTGCCTCACCGGGGTTTACAGGCAGCGGTCGTCCAACCATCGGGAAGGCGCGTTGCGGGCAGGACGCGCGCTCGCAGACCTTGCAGCCGGGGCCGATCCTTGTGGCCATCGCGGGGTTTGCGAGGTCCAAGCCGCGCGCATAGACCAGTCGGCTGGCATGGGCGAGGTCGCAGCCGAGGGCGATCGCGAACGTTTTCACCGGCGCGTCGAACCCGCCTTGCCCCGTCCGCACCATGCGCGCGATCCACAGATAGCTGCGCCCGTCGGGCATCTGAGCGATCTGGCGGACGATTTCTCCGGGCCTGGCGAAGGCCGCGTAGACATTCCACAGGGGGCAGGACCCGCCGATCCGGCTGAAGTGGAAATCGGTTGCCGACTGCCGCTTCGAGATGTTCCCGGCGCGGTCCACCCGGATGAAGAAGAACGGCACGCCGCGGGCATCAGGCCGCTGCAGGGTGGACAGGCGGTGACAGGTGGTCTCGAAGCCTACACCGAAGCGCCGGGCAATGAGATCGATGTCATAGCGGGCGGCCTCGGCCGCGGCGAGCAAGGTGCGATAGGGCAGGATCAGCGCGCCGGCAAAGTAATTCGCCAGCCCGATCTGCAGCAGAGTCCGCGCGTCGGTCCCGAGCTTCGGTTCATCGGACAGGCGGGCAATGCTCTCGCCATGTTCCAGAAAAGCCAGCTGGGTCGCAATCTGGAACGCGGTTTGGCCCGGGTCAAGGTGGACGGCCAGATGCAGGATACGCTCAGCCGGGTCATAGCGGCGCAGCGCATCGCCCGCGCTTTGCGCGATACGGATACCATGCCGCCCCGCCAGCCGGTCGACCAGCCCCGCCGCCATGCGCCCAGGCGGCAGCGTATCGCCGATGGCCTCGGCGGCCATGTCCAATTCAGCCACATGGTTGCGTCGCTCGCAGAACCAGTCGCGGACGGCCTCGAATGCCGCCGGGGAATGGCCAGGGGTTTCAGTAATTTGTCCGGCGAACAGATCGGCGCGTTCTGTTGTTTCGCGCAGACGGGCCTGCATTGCCACGATTGACCGTGCGACCTCAGGCATGTTGGCCGCAAGTTCACGGACCTCGGCCAGCGAGATGCCCGCGCCCTGATCAGCTAGCGCCGCGCGCAGGTCGGTGATCAGCCGCGCCTCGCCCTCATCCGAGAAGAGCTGCACATCGAGGCCAAAGGCTGCATTCAGCTTCAACAGCACCGGCACGGTCAGGGGACGCGCATTCTGTTCAATCTGGTTCAGATAGCTTGGACTGATCTCCAGCGCGCGCGCAAGGGCTGCCTGGGTCAGGCCGCGTTCTTCGCGCAGACGCCGCAGCCGGACGCCTAGATACGTTTTGCTCATCTTCGCAGCCTTCGCAATTCGCAAGCCAATTCGTTCGCAGATCATCGCATTTTCAGTAGTTTATCTAATCGTCTGACTTGTGTGAAGACGGGATTGCCAATCCTGCGAAGGCCCGTTCGCCCCCCCACCTGAAAGCCAAACCGATGCCCGCCGAGTCCGAGACCCGAATGATCGAGATGATCTTTCCCGAACAGGCAAACCACTATGGGACGCTGTTCGGCGGCCATGCATTGGCATTGATGGCCAAGGCGGCCTTTGTTGCGGCCACGCGCCACGCCGGCACCTCCGTGGTCATGGCGCGGTCCGAGCGGGTGGATTTCAGGGCACCGATCAAGGTGGGCGAGATCCTGGAACTCGTGAGCCGCGTCAGCCGCACCGGGCGGTCGTCGATGACGGTCGAGGTGCAGGGCACTGCCCGCAGCATAGGGGGCGCGCGCGAGCGCATCGCCTTGTCGGGTGCCTTCGAGATGGTTGCGGTCGATGCCGAGGGACGCCCCCGGCCGGTTGGCTCTGAAGTTTCATGACAAGGGAAGAGACATGATCACGCATGAAGTGCGGACCTATAAGTCCGCCGAGCATCTGCCACGCGAAGACCAGCTCGCCTGGAAGATCGCCGAGGTCGCAGCCGATCCGGTCGCTGTTCTGCCCGAAGTGACCGAGATGATCATCAACCGGATCATCGACAATGCCGCAGTGGCTGCGGCTTCGGTGGCGCGCGGCCCCGTTGCCTCGGCCCGCGCGCAGGCCCTGTGCCATCCGATGCAGCCGGGGGCGACGGTGTTCGGCATGAAGTCCGACACCCGCGTCAGCCCGGAATGGGCGGCCTGGGCCAATGGCACTGCGGTGCGCGAGCTTGACTTCCACGACACCTTCCTCGCCGCCGACTACTCGCATCCCGGCGACAACATCCCGCCAATCCTGGCGGTGGCGCAGCATGCCGGGAAATCCGGGGCCGACCTGATCCGCGGGCTGGCCACCGGCTACGAGATTCAGGTGAACCTGGTGCGCGGCATCTGCCTGCATGAGCACAAGATCGACCATATCGCCCATCTCGGGCCATCTGCCGCCGCCGGGATCGGCACGCTACTGAACTTGCCCCCCGAGACCATCTATCAGGCGGTGCAGCAGGCGCTGCATGTCACCACCACCACCCGCCAGTCGCGCAAGGGCGAGATCTCGTCCTGGAAGGCCTTTGCCCCCGCCTTCGCGGGCAAGATGGCGATCGAGGCGGTGGACCGCGTGATGCGTGGCGAAGGTGCGCCAAGTCCCGCTTGGGAAGGTGAGGACGGTTTCATCGCCTATATGCTCTCGGGTCCGAATGCCCGCTATCAGGTGCCGCTGCCGGGCAAGGGCGAGGCGAAACGCGCGATCCTGGACACCTATACCAAGGAACATTCGGCGGAATACCAGTCGCAGGCACTTATTGACCTTGCCCGCCGCATGGGGCCGCAGATCGGCGACTTGTCCCAGATCGACAGCATCGTGATCCACACCAGCCATCACACCCATTACGTGATCGGCACCGGCGCGAATGACCCGCAGAAGATGGACCCGAAGGCCAGCCGCGAGACGCTGGACCATTCGATCATGTATATCTTCGCGGTCGCGCTGGAAGATGGCGGCTGGCACCATGAGAAAAGCTATGCGACCGAGCGGGCCAACCGCCCCGGGACCGTGGCGCTTTGGCACAAGATCAGTACGCTCGAGGATCCGGAATGGACCCGGCGCTACCACGCGCAAGACCCCAAGGTGAAGGCCTTTGGCGGCCGGGTCGAGGTCAAGCTGAAGACTGGCCGCGTGATCACCGATGAACTGGCGCTGGCCGATGCACATCCCGACGGCGCCCGCCCATTTGCGCGCGAGAACTATGTCCGCAAGTTCCTGACGCTCTCTGACGGGATCGTCGCCACTGCCGAGCAACAACGTTTCCTTGATGCAGCCGAGGCGCTTGCCACGTTGAAAGCCGGCGATCTGGCTGCACTGAACTTCACCGTTGGTGCTGATCGTCTCGGCGCCCCCCGCCCGAGCGGCATCTTCGACTGGAAATGAGGAGGAAAAGATGAGCGGCACTGTTCTGAAACCCAAGAAGTCCGTCGCGCTTTCGGGCGTGGTGGCCGGGAACACCGCGCTTTGCTCGGTGGGCCAGTCGGGCAATGATCTTCAGTATCGGGGCTATGACATCCTCGATCTGGCAGAGGCCTGCACCTTTGAGGAGGTCGCCCATCTGCTGGTGCATGGCACCCTGCCGACCCTGCCCGAACTGCGCGCCTACAAAGCGAAACTGAAGGCGCTGCGGGGCCTTCCCAAAGCGGTGCGCGAGACGCTGGAGGCCATCCCTGCCGCCGCGCATCCGATGGATGTGATGCGCTCTGGTGTCTCGGCACTGGGCTGTGTGCTGCCCGAGGCACATGACCACAACATCCCCGGCGCGCGCGATATCACCGACCGGCTGATGGCTGCGCAAGGTTCGATGCTGCTCTACTGGCACCACTTTGCCCAGAATGGCCGACGGATTGAGGTCGAGACCGAGGATGACACCATCGCAGGTCACTTCCTGCATCTGCTGCATGGGATTGCGCCCAGCCAGGCGGATGTGCGGGCGATGCAGACCACGCTGAATCTCTATGCCGAGCATGAATTCAATGCCTCGACCTTCACCGCGCGCACCATCGCGGGCACGGGATCGGATGTCTATTCCGCCCTTGCCGGGGCGATCGGGGCCTTGCGCGGCCCGAAACATGGCGGCGCCAATGAAGTCGCCTTCGAAATCCAGAATCGCTATGATAGCGTCAATGACGCCGAGGCCGACATCCGCGACCGGATGGAGCGCAAAGAGGTCATCATCGGCTTCGGCCATCCAGTCTATACTATCGCCGACCCGCGCAACGTGGTCATCAAGCGGGTGGCGAAGCAGCTTTCCGACGCGGCTGGCTCCACCAAAATGTTCGCCATTGCCGAGCGGATCGAGACGGTGATGATGCACGAGAAGCGGATGTTCCCGAACCTCGACTGGTATTCCGCTGTCTCCTACCATCTGCTCGGCGTGCCGACTTCGATGTTCACCCCGATCTTTGTCATCTCGCGCACCTCGGGCTGGGGCGCGCATGTGCTCGAGCAGCGGCAGGACAACAAGATCATCCGCCCTTCGGCGCACTACATCGGGCCAGACAATCGCGCCTTTGCTCCCATTGAGAAACGCGGGCTTCTTGCCCCACCGTCGGAGGCCTGATCCATGCCCTACCTCATCGCGGATGACCTGCCGCTCGCGCCGGCTGGGCAACGCTTCCGCGCTGCCCTGCAGCGTCCAGGTATCCTGCGCCTTCCGGGTGCCCATAACGGCCTCGCAGCATTGCAGGCCAAGGCGGCAGGGTTTGATGCGCTTTACCTGTCTGGCGCGGCGATGACCGCCTCGATGGGCCTGCCCGATCTCGGGATCATCACGGTTGATGAGGTCGCTTTCTTCATCCGCCAGATCGCCCGTGCCTCGGGCTTGCCGTTGCTCGTCGATGGCGACACCGGCTATGGCGAGGCGTTGAACGTCATGCATATGGTCCGCACTTTCGAAGAAGCCGGGGCAGGCGCAGTGCATCTCGAAGATCAGCTTCTGCCCAAGAAATGCGGCCATCTGAACGACAAGAAGCTCGCGGGCGCGCAGGACATGGCCGCAAAGGTCGCCGCTGCCGCCCGTGCGCGCCGTGATCTTGTGATTATCGCCCGCACCGACGCCGCCGCCAGCGAAGGCATCGAGGGGGCGGTCGCCCGCGCGAAACTCTATGTCGAGGCCGGGGCCGATGTGATCTTCCCCGAGGCGCTGACGTCCGTCGAGATGTTCAAGGAGGTCCGCGCCCGGCTGCCCGGCGTGGGGCTGCTGGCCAACATGACCGAGTTCGGCCGCACGCCTGCGCTGACCGCTCAGGAGTTCCAGGATCTCGGCTACGATATGGTGATCTGGCCGGTCTCCTCGCTGCGCGTCGCCAACAGGGCGCAGGCGAAGCTTTATGCGGCCCTCGCCCGCGATGGGGCGACCACCGCCATGATCCCCGAGATGCAAACCCGGACCGAGCTTTACGAGACTATCGGCCTCAACAGGTTTGAGGCTCTGGATGCGAGCATCGCCCTGTCGATTGCGCCCTGAACCCGTCGCCTCCGTCGCGAATGCAAGGCGGATGCCGGTCGTCACGGGTCGGAATGGCGCAGGCCGACTCTGGCCGGCACACCCAATGCCGCATTTCGGAGGGGCGGACCGATCCGGGTCCGCCCCTCGCGGCGCAGCTACGCGGCTTGAAATTTCCGTCAGGCCGAAAGCTCGCGGCGCACGATCTCGGCACCGGCGCTCAGCGCGCTCAGCTTGCCCCGCGCCACGTCCCGCGACAGCGGTGCCATGCCGCAATTGGTGCAGGGATAGAGCTTGTCGGCATCCACGAACTGCAGCGCCTGCCGCAGGACGACCGCGACGTCCTCGGGCGTCTCGATGGCGTCGGTCGCCACGTCGATTGCCCCGACCATGACCTTCTTGCCGCGCAAAAGCTCGATCAGGTCCATGGGGACACGGGAGTGTTGGCATTCCAGCGAAATCATGTCGATCGTCGATGTCCGCAGCCTCGGGAAGACCTGTTCGTATTGCCGCCATTCCGCGGCGAGGGTCTGTTTCCAGTCCGTGTTGGCCTTGATGCCGTAGCCGTAGCAGATATGGACCGCGGTCTCGCATGTCAGACCCTCGGCCGCCTTCTCCAGGGCCGCGATGCCCCAATCGTTCACCTCGTCGAAAAAGACGTTGAAGGCTGGCTCGTCGAACTGGATGATGTCGACGCCGGCGGCTTTAAGCTCGCGGGCCTCTTCGTTGAGGATCCGGGCGAATTCCCAGGCGAGCTTCTCGCGGCTTTTGTAATGGGCGTCGTAGAGCGTATCGATCATGGTCATGGGGCCGGGCAGCGCCCATTTGATCGGGCGACCGGTCTGCGTGCGCAGGAACTTCGCATCCTCGACGAAAACCGGCTTCTGGCGCGAGACGGCGCCGACCACCGTCGGAACGCTGGCGTCATAGCGGTCGCGGATGCGGACGGTCTCGCGCTTCTCGAAATCGACGCCGTCCAGATGCTCGATGAAGGTGGTCACGAAATGCTGGCGCGTCTGCTCGCCGTCGCTGACGATGTCGATGCCCGCCTGCACCTGGTCGTTCAGCGCCACGCGCAGGGCATCTTGCTTGCCTTCGATCAGCGCCTCGCCCTGCAGTTTCCAGGGCGACCAGAGTGTTTTCGGCTCGGCGAGCCATGAGGGTTTGGGAAGGCTTCCGGCGGTCGCGGTAGGCAGAAGTTTGGTCATGGTCTTGTAACCTTTCAGGGGCGGAGGGTCAGGCGGCGTGCCGGGCGGACCATTGCTTGAGGATATGCCCGTAGGGCTTGATGAGGGTCTCTTCGACGAATTTTCCCTGTTCAACAGCCAGGTGGCTGCGTTCCTCCCGATCATAAGCGATCCGGGTCAGGGAATAATCCCGATGTTTCAGGCTGGGCCGGAAGCAGGCGCCGGCGGGGGAATTGGCGTTGTAGATCTCGGGGCGGTAGATGCGCTGGAAGCTTTCCATGACGCTGATCGTGCCGATCAGCTCGAGGGGAGAGTAATCGTTGAGCAGGTCGCCCGCGCAGTAGAAGGCCAGCGGCGCGGCGCTGCCCGGCGGCATGAAATGGCGCGCCCGCAGACCCATCTTGCCGAAATAGCGGTCGGTCGCCGACAAGGCGTCCTGCCGGTATTCGACGCCCAGAACGGGATGCCGGTTTCCGGTCCGCCGATAGGTCCGGCTGCTCGAGACGCTGAGGCAGATGACGGGCGGTTTCGCGAAGCTCTGCCGGTAGGCCGGCGAATTAAGGAAACATTTGAAAAGGTTTCCATGCAGCTGGCCGAAATCATCGGGCAGGCTGCACTCGGCCCGGCCCTCGGTATGCTGCGGCAGCAGGATGCTGAAATCGTAGTCCCGCACATAGGACGACAGGTTGTTCCCCGCGATGCCCGGGATCCGCCGGCCCGTCTGGCGGTCGAGGATGGTCGGCTTCAGGATCTCGATCAACGGGAAGGACTGGCCGCCCTCGCCGATGCCAATCTCGGCCGAGACGATGTCCAGCTCCACCGCGTAGCGATCACCGTTCGGATTGTCCCATTGCGCCAGCGCGTTGAAGCGGTTGTCGATCATGGTGAAAGCGTCGCGCAGGTTGTCGCGGCGGTTGTCGCCCCGGGCGAGATTGGCAAAATTGGTCGTGGCCCGCGTGCCGTCCGAGGGGCGATAGCTCTCGTCGAAGCGGAGGGTCTTGATGGTATAGCTTGGGTCTTCTCTCATCCTGACATGCCTTCTGAGCGGCCTGGAAGGACAGGCCGTGAAATCCGGATAACCCCGTGACGGATGTCACGAGGCGGCGATGTCACCTTGCGGATGGGCCGCCACCGACACGCCCACCGCGGCCGGAACAGGTGATCGATCGAGGCAGGTTTCCTGACTTGCGGATAAGCGCCTTGTCCGGCCTTCCCGGCGCAGGGCTGCGCCAGTGGCATGTCGGACAGGCTCTCCGCCTACAGTTGCGGGGGCAGCTCCGGAATTGGCCTCGGCCTCACCGGATTCCCTTTTACCCGGGGCTTCCCCCGGCACCTTGATCTGGCAGCAAACTCCGCCGAGCGCGCGCCCAAGTCAACACATCCGGCGCGTCGGAATTCTCATGTAGAACATGAGGAGGAGGCGGCTTTGGTTGGCGATGGGGTTGTCTGCTGTTCCGGAGGTCAATCTTGAGCGGATCGGTATTCAGGTTGGGGAAGTAGGTAACCGGCAATAGTTCCAGAGAGAGGTGATGCCGCAGCAAACGGCAGCAAGGTGCCGCATCTCTAGCATGTAGCCACGATTTCGCTGCGGAGGCGCTCGAGTGGCCGCTTTGGGAGGTTCCGCCTCGCAGCATGCGAGGCTGTCGACCGTCAGTTCTGGGCCGACCTTGCCTGTCTTGGACGACGACGTGGTTGAACCCGCCAAATGTCACTGTCGCTGTCCCGCAGTATGTTGCTCGAGAGCCCAAAGCCGCCAGTCGCCTGCGCCGCCGTGCCCTACAGGCTCCACATCGTGCTTCGACCAAAGCGATTGTGGTTCAGTGCGCATCTGTTCACGAATGGCGATCAGCCCATGTGAGCTTGTTCGGTATGAACATCCGACAAGCCAACTTCATCCTCAACCTGATCCACCTGATGCCGGGACTGAACCGCCACCCGCCCCGGTGGGGCGGGCACCGAATCTGCCAGGTTAGATCGCAGCAGTGGCGGTCAGTTCCAGAAGACAGCCGTCACCCAAGTCACCTACGCCGATGGTGGCGCGCGCCGGCATGTACTCGGGCAAGAGCCATTCCTTCCAGGCATCGTTCATGGGCCTCTTCAGCGACAAGTCACTGACGAAGATCGTCACCGAAAGCAACTTGGTCTTGTCGCTGCCAGCGGCGACAAGCTGCTTCTCAAGCTTGTCGAAGGCGCCAGCCGCCTGCCCTGCCATGTCCAGGCTCATGTCGTCGGCGACGGTCCCGCCGATGAAGACAAGCCCGCCCGATTTGACGACACGGTGCATGATGGGGGTTCGTTCTATGCGCTCGATCATCTTTGTGGTCCTTCCTTTGGTGGATGTCCTGTAACCGCAACATGTGCGGCGCGGTCTGCGGGAAGCCCGGCCAGCTCGGCCAGGCGAAGTGGTTTGACGGGGAAGCGCGTGCGCAGATAACCGACGTCGCCGGCGCTGCGCCGCTGTTCGGCGGCCAAGAGCTCGGTCACGGTCAAGCCGCATTGCCGCCCCTGGCACGGGCCCATGCCGCAGCGCAGGAAGGTCTTGAGCTGGTTCGGCCCCGGCACCCCAAGCCGGGCCGCCGCCCGGACATCTGCGGCGGTTATTGCCTCGCAGCGGCAGACGATGGTCTCGTCGTCCGCAGGCAAGACATGTTGCGGCGCAAAGGCAACGTCGAGGAAGGCCCGCCCCCTGCGGGCCACCTTGAGGCATCTTTGGGCGGCGGCAAGCCGGCGGGCATCGCCCAGCCCCAGATCCTGCAAGATGCCTTCCACCGCCAACTGCCCGGCGAACCCTGCAGCAGAGGCGCCAGCGATCCCGCCGCCGTCTCCGGCAATGTAGAGGCCGCGGACCGAGCTTTGCCCCCTGTCATCCAGCCGAGGCACAAAGCAACGCTGCCGGGCGTCCCAGTGGATCTGGCACCCAGCGGCGATCGTGAGGTTGAGGGAAGGCAAAACCCCTTGGTGCAAGAGCACATGATCGACTGCGACCTGCCCGCCGTGCCAGCTGACCGCCGTCGCCTGGCTGTCACCCTGGATCCGCAACTCGGGACCGGCGCGCCAGATCGGAACCCGGCGGCGCAGCCTGACCATCAGCGACAGCCCCCTGGGCAAGAGCGGAGAGGCGAGAAAGCCGGGCAGATGCCGCAGGGCCCGGACCATCGCGCCCGAAGCGCTGGTATCGATCATGGCGACGGGCGGCGCACCGGCGTTCACGAGCTGCATCCCAAGCAGGTAGAGAAGGGGTCCGCATCCCACCAGGGCGGTCCGACCGGCAGGGACGAGCCCCGAGGATTTCATCGCGATCTGGGCAGCGCCGGCCGTCATCACGCCGGGCAATGTCCACCCCGGAATCGGGAAGGGACGCTCCATCGCGCCGGTGGCAAGAAGAACATGCCGCGCGAGCAGGACGCGCGATCCGCCAGCAACCGAAACCGAGACCTCGAAGTGTCCCGGCGCCCGGAACAGGCTCCACACGCTCGCCTCCCGAAGGTAGGTTGCGCCGCTTTGGCTGAAGGCGGCTGCCACCTTGCCACCGGCAACGTAGTCCGGCCCAAGCAGCTCGGCCCGCGCCGCTGGCGCGTCCGACACCCCGCGCCAGATCTGCCCGCCGGGTGCGCGGCCTTCGTCCAACACCGTGACAGACAGCCCGGCCCCGGCAGCCCTCGCCGCCGCAGCCATGCCTGCCGGCCCGGCGCCGACCACGACGAGATCCAGCATCTTGCCGGAGTCAGCCAGAGGGGAATGCATCGTCATGCCTGCGGCCTCTTCGCACTGCTCACGCGCATTCCGTCACGGACTTCGATCATGCAAGCCTGCCGGTTGTCACGGCCGTCAACCGTCACGAGGCATTCGAAGCATACGCCCATCAGGCAATAGGGCCCGCGGGGAGCACCATCCGGTCCCTCGCGGAACCGCGCTATTCCTGCGGCGAGCAAGGCCTCTGCAAGGCTTGCGCCGCGTCGGGCGGTGATCTCGGCACCGTCGAAGACAAGGTGCAAGGTCTCGACTTCGGCTTCAGGCAGGTGCTTGAACATCGAACCTCCCGGTGCTGAAAGGCGCGAGTTCCCCGGAAAGAGCGCCCTCGTGTATCTGCCGCGCCACAACGTCCGCGTGCAGGGCCGCCAGAGTTACGCCGGAGTGGCACAGAACCGCGAAGGCACCGGGATGATCCGCTGATTGCTGGTAGATCGGCAGGCCGTCGCGGGTTTTCACGCGAAAGCCGGTCCAGCTGCGCAGGACATTCAAATCCGCGAGACGTGGAAACACCTGCATTGCGCGGGCGCTCATCACCGACGCGATGTCGGGCCGCGTCTCAATGCTGTCCGTGTCGGTTTCATCGCTGTCACCGATCAAAACGCTGCCCTCGTCCGTCTGACGCAGCGTGGCCGACACGTAAGGAAAGAACGGGGCGCATTTTTCCGTCACCACGACCTGTCCGCGCGAGCGTTTCAACGGAACGTCTATCCCAACCTGCGCGGCCAACCTGTCTGACCCGGTACCCGCGGCGATGACAATCCTGGGTACAGCCTTGGTGCCCCACTCTCCGTGCAGTCGGAACCCGCTGGCAAGCGGCTCGATACGGGTAACCGGCCGGCTGGCCTCGTAGGTGACATGCCAGTGGTTGATCGCGCGATGCAGCGCATGCAGCAGTCGCAGCGCGTTGACATGGCCGTCTGCCGGGGAAAAGACAGCCCCCACGACGCCCCGGCCGACATCCGGCACCCGCCGCCGGACCTCGGCCCCGTCGAGCAGTTCCCACGGCGCGGCGCGCCCATTGGTTTCCCGGTCGATCTGCTTCATCTCGCGTTCAAGTGCTGCCAGTTCCGCCTCGTCCAGCGCAAAGGAAAAGCCACCACGCTGCGACAGGGAGAGGTCGAGACCGGCGTCGCGCTGCAGCCGGAGGGCGAAATCCGGCCAGGCGCCCGCAGAGCGCAGGGACCAGAGCGCATAGTCCGGGGCCCCCAGCCCCTTTCCCTGCACCCAGACCAGCGCGAAATTGGCGCGGCTCGCCCGCGGCGAGAGGTCCGCACCGTCGAGGACGAGCACCTTTTCGCCCGCCCGCGCGAGGCCCAGTGCCACGCTCGCCCCCACAAGTCCGCCGCCGATCACTGCTGTGTCAAACATTGCCCTGTCCTGCCCAACCGCCCTTCGGACGCGGCCCCCCTCGGGGCCGCGTCCGCTGCATTCCGCTGATTACGGGGCCACGTTCACCCCGAACCACTCTTGCGAGAGCGCGGCGAGCGTCCCGTCCTCGGACAGCGCCCCGATGGCCTCGTCGAAGCGCGCCTTCAGCGCGGTGTCCTCCTGCCGCAGGCCAACCGCGATGTTTCCGAAGGCCTCGCCCGAGAACAGTGGGCCCGTCAGGGCGGCGCCCGCCATGTCCTCCTCTTCAAGAGCCGCGGCAAGCACCGTTGCATTGGCCAAAACCGCGTCGATCCGCCCCGACATCAGATCGAAGTTGTGCTCCTCGGTCGTGGCGTATTCCCTCACCTCGACAGCGTCGCCGAAGCGGTCTTCAAGGAATGCTGCGGCAGTCGTCGCTCTTTGCACGCCGATCACCTTGCCGTTCAGGGCTTGCGCAAGGCTGTCGATCACAGCATCCGCCTCTGCCTTGTCCCCTTCCAGCGACAGGCTCTCGCCATGACCCGTCAGCGTTCCCAAGGGGCCGTCCGACAGCGTGGCGAAGCTGTTCACCGCAAGGGCGTAGGGGGCCGAGAAGGCGATGACCTTCTGCCGTTCCTGCGTCACGCTCATTGCCGCCATGATGGCATCGTACTTGCCTGCCGTCAGCGAGGGGATGATGCCGTCCCAGTTCTGCGCCACGATCTCGCAGTCGGCCTGCATCCGCGCGCAGAGCGCCTTGATCAGGTCGATCTCGAAGCCGTCCAGCGTCCCGCCGGGCCCGGAGAAGTTCCACGGCGCATAGGCGCCCTCGGTCGCAATGACGATCTTGTCCTGTGCCAAGGCCGGCGAGGCGGCGAGAAGTGCCATGATGGCGAATGGGTGTAGTTTCATGCTGTCGCTTCCTGTTGCTGAGATGTGCTGGCGGTGGCTCCGCCAGTCAGGGTTACTGTTCCGCCAGACCGAGAAACTGGCGCAAGCGGGCGGATTCCGGGCGAGTGAAGAGTTGGTCGGGGGGGCCTTGTTCTTCGACCTGCCCCTGATGCAGGTAGACGACGCGGTTTGACACGTCGCGGGCAAAGCCCATTTCATGTGTGACGACCAGCATGGTCCGCCCCTCTGCCGCCAGATCGCGCATGACCCGCAGCACCTCGCCCACCAGTTCGGGATCGAGCGCCGATGTCGGCTCATCGAAGAGCATGACCTCGGGACGGGTGGCCAGTGCCCGGGCGATGGCCGCGCGTTGCTGCTGTCCGCCGGAAAGCTGTGCCGGGTAGCTGTCGGCCTTGTCGAGAATGCCGACGCGGTCCAGCAAAGCGCGTGCCTCCTCGCGGACCTCGCCGCGCGGCCGTCGCTGCACGTGGACGGGCGCCTCCATCACGTTCTCGAGGATTGTGCGGTGGGACCAGAGGTTGAAGGCCTGGAACACCATTGCGGTGCGTTGCCTCAGCAGGTCGACCGTCCGTCGATCGGCTTTCACCGCAGGTACGACGAGGTCGCCCAGCCTCACCTCGCCAGCATCCGGCGTTTCGAGCCGGTTGGCGCATCGCAGCAGCGTGGACTTTCCCGATCCCGAAGCACCCAGGATCGAGACCACCTCGCCCTTCGCCGCCCGGAGCGTCACCCCATGCAGCACCTCGAGACGCCCGAAGACCTTGCGAATATCTTTCAGAACGATTGCGTCGGTCATGAGTGTGTTCCCCCGGTGTTGCCCTGTCCGTGCAACAGCCGCATCTCGGCGAGGCGCACCAACCGCCCGGCCCCAAGTGTCAGGCAAAGATAAAGTGCCGCTGCCGCCAGGAAGACCTCGACGGGGCGATAGCTTTCAGAGATCGCCTTGGCCGCGAGGCCGGTGATTTCCATCAGCGTGATGGTCGATGCCAGCGCCGTGGCCTTGATCATCAGGACGATTTCATTGCCATAGGCAGGAAGCATCCGGACCAGCGCTTGGGGCAGCAGCACCCGGCGGAACATGAGCCAGCGCCCCATGCCGCAGGCCTGCGCAGCTTCGATCTGTCCGCCCGGTACGGCCATCAGGCCACCGCGCACGATCTCGGCACCGTAGGCCCCGGTATTGAGCGACAGGGCCAGCACGGCGCACCACCAAGCTTCCCGCAGGAAGGGCCAGAGCATGGAATCGCGAAGGGCCGGGAACTGGGCGGCACCATAGTAGATCAGGTAGATCTGAACCAGCAAAGGGGTGCCCCTGAACACCAGGATATAGGCCTGCGCGGCACCGTCCAGAAGCCGCAGCCCGGACAGCCGCATCCCGGCAAGCGCAAATGCCAGCAGCGCACCAATCAGCAACGAGATCGCCGCAAGCTGCAGCGTCAGCGGCAGTCCGGGCAGAAGGCGCAGCAGGGTTTCCCACAGGAAGGCGGTGTCAATCATGTCGCCTGCTCCCCGCCAAGCCCGCCCCGGGCCATGCCACGCAGGGCCCGGCGCTCGGCAATGCGGAACCCGCGCCCGCTGGCCCAGGCGACCAACAGGTAAAGCGCTCCGGCCGCTAGGAAGAAGCTGAATGCCTTGCGGGTCGAACCGGCTCCGATCTGTGCTTGGCGCATCAATTCGACCAGTCCAATGACCGAGATCAGCGCGCTCTCCTTCAGCACCAGTTGCCAGACGTTGCCAAGGCCGGGCAAGGCATGCCGCACGGCAAGCGGCAGCGTTACGCGCCGCAGCCGCGCTGCCGCCGTCATTCCGTAGGCCACCGCCGCCTCGACCTCCCCGCGCGGGACGGCCTGCACCGCGCCCCGAAAGACCTCGGTCAAGTAGGCACCGGAGACGACACCCAACGCCGCCGCCCCGATGAGAAACAGGGGCACCCCGACGAAGCCGTCGGCCCCCATGAGCTGTCCGAGCGCCGTGAGCACCTGCGAGGAGCCGAAATAGAACAGGTAGATGACCAGAAGATCGGGCACGCCCCGCATGAGCGCGACATAGCCCCTCGAAAGGCGGTCGGGCACCCATCGTCCGGAGAGCTGGCAGGCAGAACCGAGTATCCCGATGAGGCAACCAAGCGCCATCCCCGACATGGACAGCAGGATGGTTACGCCCAGTGCGCGTACCATGTCCGGCCCCCATCCTCCGGCGGAGAATGACAGGGGAGTGAATTCCATAGGTCGTCCCTGTTGGCGTTATGCTACGTAGGCTGTGCTTAGCGCACTATTCTCTTCGGTTTTTCCAAGCTTCACAGTAGATGACTACCAATTCAAATTCCAAAATCACCGTCTATCATGAGTGAATGTTATGCCTTCGGACCCACGCCGTCTGAACCTCCGTCAGATAGAGGCCTTTCGGGCCGTCATGCGAACCGGCAAGATCACTGCCGCGGCCGAGATGCTGTTCGTCACCCAGCCCGCCGTCAGCCGCCTTGTCGCGGACCTTCAGCGGGCCAGCGGGCTCCGGCTTTTCGAGCGGCGCGGCAACAGCCTCGAGCCGACGGCCCAGGCCTTTGCTTTGATGGCGGAGGTCGAGCGCGCCTTTGTCGGTCTCGAGGAGATTGGCCGCGTCGTCAGTGAAATCGCGCAGGGCTCCATCGGGACCCTGCGCATCGTCGGGATGCCGGCATTGGCCAACGGTATCCTCGCGCGGTTTCTGGCGCGGTTCCTCGATGGCAGAGAGGGGTTGCGGGTGAAGCTGGATGGCGTGCCGTCATCGGTCGCGCTGGAACGGATCACCGCGGGACATGCCGAGGTCGGGTATATCGAAGGCGCGCTTCATCGACCAAGACTGATGTCTCGGGTCTGCCATATCGATGCCGTCGTGGCTCTGCCTGCAGGCCACCGGCTGGCCGCCAAGACGCATATCGAACCGAACGATCTCGCGCGCGAGTCGCTCATCAGCATCGAGGAGGGGACAATCTTTGCGAAACGCGTCGATGTCGCTCTCGCCGGGATCGAGACCGCGACCCTGATCAAGACGCAGCTTTCCCACACGGCCTGTTCGATGGTGCTCGAAGGGGCAGGAGTTGCCATCACCGACCCCTATTCCGCCTGTGAATTTCGCAGCAGGGGGCTTGAGGTCAGGCCCTTCTTTCCGGCGATAGACGCAGGATTCACCGAGCTGCGCTCCGCCGCGAGTGCCAAACTGCCTGTCGTCGAGGCATTTGCGGATCGGTTTCTTGCCTATCTCCGGTCAGAGGTTGCCGGGGCAGGCCCGACCGGCGTTCGGTGAGGGCACTCGGCTTTTTGCTCTGCAGCGCGTCATAAAAAGGCGAACCCGCTGCTGCCCACCTCGGAAAGCTGCTCGACCGAGATTGCGTGGCGGCTTTCGGCGGCCTGCGTCACCCTCAACGCGCCCGCGGTCTGCACCACGGCAGCGCTGGCGGGGATGCGCGCCGAGCCGATCATCGCCGAGCGGTTGGCCAATCTCGGGCGCTGCACCAAGGCAATCTACTCGCTCAGTCCCTGCACGCCCGATACCCATGTCGTCCAGTTCAAGATCGCCACGGTCGAGGAGGTGGCCGACTATGGCGCGCGCGGGGCGGTGAGCGTCATCGCGGGCCGCTTCATCGACCGCAAGGGCGCGCCGATCCTCGGCCCGCTGGACGAGCGGCTGATCGGCGCCGATCACCAGACCTTGCGGCGGATGACCGGGCTTCTGGTGGTCAGCGGGATGCACAAGCTGGAGCCGACGCTGGCCGCCCTGCGCGGGGGCTATGTGGACCGGATCGTGGTGGACGCTCCGCTTGCCGCCGCGATCCTGGCGGCGTGATCGCGCGGCAGGTCGCCGGGCGGGGGGATGATGAACCGCCGCGAAAGGCGCGGCGCGCCGCGGCCTTCAGCGTGACAGATCGATCAGGATCTTCAGTTGGGTGCCGGCGGGGTCCAACAGCGCGTCGAAGCCTTGCGTGATCGCCTCGTCCAGCCCGATGCGGCGGGTCACCACCTTGGCGGCAGGCAGCGCCCCCGACGCGATCATGCCCGCGACGCGCGGCCAGTAATGCGTCGGATAGGCCCAGCTGCCGCGCAGGTCCACGTCCTTGAAGGTGACGGCGAACCAGTCCAGCGGGTTGTCATGCGGGTGCAGGCCGGTCTGCACCACCACCCCCTGCTTGCGCACCGCATCGAGGCAGGCCTTGAGCGCATGTTCGTTGCCCACGCATTCGATGGCGACATCGCAGCCCACCCCGCCCTCGGTCGCCGCGCGCACCGCGTCGCCGATCCCCGTCTTGGTCGGGTTCAGCGTCACGACATCGGGCAGCAGGCCCCGCACCAGCGCCAGCCGCGTCTCGTTGGGATCGGACACGAACAGCCGCACCGCACCCGCCGCCCGCGCGGCCATCAGCGTCAGCACGCCGATGGGCCCTGCCCCGGTGACCAGCACCGAGGAGCCGGCAAAGACCCCGCCGCGGTCGCAGGCATAGACGGCAACGGCGGCAGGCTCGATCAGGGCCACGGCCTCGTCCGGCAGGTCGTCGGGGATCTTGACGATGTTGTAATCGTTCAGCAGCGCCCGCTCGGCCATGCCGCCCGAATGCCAGGAGAGCCCCGCTAGCGCCAACTGGCCCGACAGGTGGAACAGCCCGCGATCGGAGTAATAGTCGCCCGAGCGCGGCATGATCAGCGGCTGGACAGAGACCCGGTCGCCGGGGGCGACATGGGTCACCCCCTCGCCCACCGCCTCGACGACACCGCCGAATTCATGGCCCAGCACCTGCGGGCCCTGGGCGCCGGTGAAGGGATGGGGCTCCTTGGGGATGAAGATCGGGCCATGGGCATATTCGTGCAGGTCGGTGCCGCAGATGCCGCAAACGGTGTTGCGGATCAGGACCTGGCCCGCGGCGGGGGCGGCAGGGGCGTCGATCTCCTCGATGCGCAAGTCACGGGCGGCGTGGAAGCGAAGGGCTTTCATCGGATGCTCCTTGAAAATATGGGGTCAGCGATAGACCAGGCCGCCATCCATGATGACGCATTGGCCGGTCATGTAGTCGCTGTCCGGGCCGGCGAGGTACGAGACCAGCCGGGCCACGTCTTCGGCCGTCTGCGGACGGCCAAGCGCGATGCCGCCGACGAAGGCGTCGAAGGTCGCGCCGACCTCGGCGCCGGTGACCTCGGCAAAGCGGGCATCGATCTCGGTCCACATGTCGGTGCCGACGACGCCGGGGCAATAGGCGTTGACGGTGATGCCGTCGGCGGCGAATTCCTTGGCCGCCACCTGCGTCAGGGCACGCACCGCGAACTTGGTGCCGCAATAGGCGCCGAGCATGGCATAGCCCTCATGCGCGGCGATGGAGGCGGCCGAGACGATCTTGCCCGCCCGCCCCTTCGCCTTGAACTGTGCGGCCGCGGCCTGGATGCCCCAGAGCACGCCCTTGACGTTGACGGCATGGATGCGGTCCATCTCTGCCTCGGTGATCGCGGCGATGGGCTGGACCTGCGCGATCCCGGCGTTGTTGATCATCACATCGAAGCCGCCCAATTCGCGTTCGGTGCGGGCCACTGCGTCGATGACCTGGGCGCGGTCGGCAACGTCCAGCCGGATCGTGGCGACGGGGCCGTCGATGCTGGCGGCCGCGCGGTCGAGCGCGTCCTGATCGAGGTCGGCCAGCGCCACGGCCAGCCCGTCGCGGGACAGGCGTTGCGCGATGGCCAGGCCAATGCCCCTTGCGGCGCCGGTGACCAGAGCCACCCTTCTGTCGATGGTCATGATGTCTCTCCTTGGGAAAAGACGGCCCGGCTTCGTGCCGGGCCGGGCTCGTTGGGTCAGGCCAGGTGATGGACCTGCTGCAGGCCGTGGACCGGAGTCTCGATCCCCTCGGCCCGCGCCTTCAGCTGCAGCGCCAGGTACAGCGAATAATGCCGCGACTGGTGCAGGTTGCCGCCATGGAACCACAGGCCGGGTTGCTGGGTGGGCTTCCACATGTTGCGCTGCTCGCCCTCCCAGGGACCGGGATCCTTGGTGGTGCCCGACCCGAGGCCCCAGCACTTGCCGACCCTGTCGGCCACGTCCTGCCCGATCAGATCCGCGGCCCATCCGTTCATCGAGCCATAACCCGTGGCATAGACGATCAGGTCGGCGGGCAGCTCCTCGCCGCTGTCCAGCAGCACGCCGGTCTCGGTGATCTCGGCCAGCTGGCCATGGGCCAGCTTGATCTTGCCGTCGATGATCAACTGGCTGGCGCCCACGTCGATGTAATAGCCCGAGCCCCGGCGTAGGTATTTCATGAACAGGCCGGAGTCATCGTCGCCGAAGTCCAGCTTGAAGCCGGCCTTTTCCAGCCCCGCATAGAAATCGGCATCGCGCTCGCGGATCTGGTTGTAGAGCGGGATCTGCCACTGGTGCATGATCTTGTAGGGCAAGGAGGCAAAGATCAGGTCGGCCTTTTCCGTCGTCATGCCGCCCGCGACGGCCTCTTCGGAATAGAGCGCGCCGAGCCCGATCTCCATCAGGCTGTCGGACTTGACGATATGGGTCGAGGACCGCTGGATCATCGTGACATCCGCGTCATGCTCCCACAGCGCCGCCGCGATATCGTGGGCGGAGTTGTTGGAGCCGACGATGACCACCTTCTTGCCGGCATAGGCGTCCGGGCCCGGATGCTGCGACGAATGGTGCTGTTCGCCCTTGAACCGCTCCATTCCGGGGAAATTCGGGACGTTCGCCTTGCCCGACATGCCGGTGGCCAGCACCAGTTCCTTGGGGTGCAGCGTCACCTCCTCGCCGTCACGGTCGACGATCACCGTCCATTCGCCTTTGGCCTCGTCATAGCGGGCGGACTTGCAGGTGCTGCGGGTCCAGTAGTTCAGCTCCATCACCCGCGTGTACATCTCCAGCCAGTCGCCGATCTTGTCCTTGGGGGCAAAAACCGGCCAGGTGTCGGGAAATTTCAGATAGGGCAGATGGTCGTACCAGACCGGGTCATGCAGGCAGAGCGACTTGTAGCGTCGCCGCCAGCTGTCGCCCGGGCGCTCGTTGGTGTCGATGATGATCGCCGGCACGCCCAGATGCCGCAGCCTTGCGCCAAGGGCGATGCCGCCCTGCCCGCCGCCCACGATCAACGTGTGGGGCTGGCGGGTATATCCCAGCTCCGCCGCCTCGGCCTCGCGCTCCTCGCGCCAGCTGGGGCGGTTCTTGCCCGCGCCGTGCTTGGCCCCCATCGGGCGGGACGGGCCCTTGGCCTCTTCATGGCCCTTCAGCTCTTGCAGCGCGGTCAGCAGCGTCCAGATGCGCCCGTCCCGCAGCCGCACCAGACCATAGCCGCGGCCCACCTGGGTCTCGAAGCTGAACCAGGCGGTGACGATGCCGCCCTCCTCGCCCACCGCCTCGGACGGGTCCAGCTGCCAGCCGGTGGGGGCGACATGTCCCAGCTGCGCGCGCAGCATGGCGGCCACCTGGTCCGGCCCCTCCATCGTGCGGATGTTCCAAGTAAAGCTGACCAGATCGCGCCAGTGGCAATCGGTCACGAACAGCGCGGCGGCGCGGTCCACATCCCCGGCCGCCAGCGCCTGCCCGAATTCGTGGAGCACGGCCTGCGCGCGCTGCTCCGTTGTGGTGTCCAGCATGGTGGTTCCTCCCTGTCTGCAGTCTCCCGGGGGTCAGGGTGCAGGCAGGGACGGAAGGCGGCACATCAAAATCACCCGCCGCGCCGCGGCAATCGCACGCTGCGGCGCAACGCCGTTGCGCGCGGTTGCAGGCGCAACGGCGCGGCGCAACATCAGCCGAGCGCGCGCAACCGCCGCAGCACGGTCGAGCGGTTGACACCCAGCCGGCGCGCGGCCAGCGCCATGTTGCCGCCGCAGGCCGCCAGCACCTGCCGCAGATCGTCGGGCGGGGTCTCCCCGGCTTCCGCGCTGTCCAGCAGCGGCGGCGGCAGGTCGTGGCTGTCGATCACCCGCCCCTCGGCCAGCAGGGCGGCGGCCTGCAGGGTCGAGGCCAGCTCGCGCAGGTTGCCCGGCCATCGCCGCGCCTTGAGATCCGCCCGCGCCCGCGCCGACAGGCGCAGCCCGTCGACCGAGGCCGTGCGCAGCATCCGGTCCAGCAGCCAGTCGAAATCCTGCCGCAGATGCAGCGGCGGCAGCTCCAGCGCAGTGCCCGCGATGCGGAAGAACAGGTCCGCCCGGAACCGCCCCTCCCGCACGCGCTGGCCAAGGTCGCAGCGGGTGGCGGCGATGATGCGCAGCTTGCAGCCCGCCAGCGACCGCAGAAGCTGCGCTTGCGCGGCGGCGTCGAGATCCTCGGCGCCCTTGAGAAACAGCGTCCCGCGCTCTGCCGCCGGCAGGGGCGGATCGCCGGCCCCGCAGCCTGCGCAGTCGAAGACCTGGAACGGCGCAGCGTCGGGTCGGCACAGGTGGATGGCGCGGGCCAGGCGTTCCTTGCCGGTGCCGGTCTCGCCCCGGATCAGCAGCGGCACTGTGCTGGCCGCCAGCCGCGCGGCCCGCGCCAGCAGCGCCTGCATCCCGGGGTCTGGCCCCGCCAGGCTGGAAAGCCCGCCGGGCAGCAGCGGCTGCCCGCGCGGCACCCTTGCACTTTGCGGGGCAATCGCATGGCCGAACAGCGCCCGCCCGTCGCGCAGGCGGATCACCCGGTCCTCGCTCGGGCGGCCGCGCATCAGGTCGGGCAGGTCGTCCACCGACAGCTCGGCCACCTGGTCCAGCCGCCGGCCCAGCAGCGGCGCGCCCGGCGACAGCGCGGCCTGCGCCGCGTGGGTCATGCCGATGATGTGCCCGGCCCCGTCCAGCGCGATGGCCGCCTCGGGGTCCACCTCGAGGAACTCCGGGCTGGAGGACAGGCGCAGCACCCAGTCGCTGCGCGTCATCGCCATCAGGTTCGCCATCTCGACCCGCCGGGCCGAGGTGCGCACCAGCGACATCGCCAGGTTCTGGCTTGCCTTGGGCTGGGGTGAGCGCAGCAGCGACAGGTCCAGCACCGCTGCCAGCTGCCCCGAGGTGTCGAAGATCGGCGCGGCCGTGCAGGACAACGGCGTGTGATGCAGGTCGAAATGGTCGGTCTGGTGGATCGTCACCGCCTCCCCGGTATAGATGCAGGCCCCGACCCCGCAGGTGCCCGCCAGCGACTCGGACCAGTCTGAGCCCAGATAGAGTCCCGCCGCGCGCAGCCCGTCCTCGAACCGGGTGTCGCCGAAGAAGTCCACCGTCACACCCTTGGCATCGGCCAGCAGCAGCACGTAGTTCTGCCCCGCCACTTGCCGGAACAGCGCGCCCAGGCCCGAGCGCGCGATGGCGATCAGCCGCTCGGACTGTTCGCGGTGGCTGCGCAGTTCAGTCTCGGTGACGATATGGGCGGGCGAGGGCTTGGCCGGATCGAGGCCGTAGTGTTCTATGCAGCGCCGCCAGCTGGCCTGCACCACGCTGTCGCGCCCAGTGGCATGGCCCTGCAGCACGCGGTCGATCTCGTCGACATGGTCCCTTTCGCGCATGGCTCTCCCCTGCCCTGCGGCATCCCTCCACGATCAAGGCACACAGACGGGGGCCTGTCCAGATAACCTTGCCCGGCGGCCAGGGCCGCCGGGCGGGGGCGCGTCAGTAGGCGACGCGCTTGTAGTAGCGGCGGGTGACCAGCGGGTGGTCGCGCATCACTTCCAGATGGGCGCTCAGCCGCTCCATCAGCGTGGCCATGATCGCCGGGGACAGCAGCGCCCGCAGTTCCGGCGACAGGCTTTTGGGGCAATAATCCGCGGTGCTGATCACCGTCAGCTTGTCGGTATATTGCCGCGCGAACTGCACCACACGCTCTGCCAGCGGGTCGCAGGCATCCTCGCCGCGGAACAGGACCAGGCTGACGCCGGGCTCGATCAGCTCCAGCGGGCCGTGGAAGAAGTCCGAGGCATGGACCGGGCGGGTGCGGATCCACTGCATCTCTTCCAGGATGCAGGTCGCGTAATACAGCGCCTCGGGCCAGATATTCCCGGCGCCGGTGAACATGTGATAATCGGAACCGGCGATGATGCGGGCGAACTCCTCGGCCTTGGGCTCGAACGCCGTCTTGGCCGCGACCAGCGCCGCCGGGGCCGTGGCCAGCTCGGCCACAAGCGCGTCGTAATTGTCGATCTCGCCGCGGGCCTTGAGCACCGACAGCGCGACCAGCAGCGACTGGATGTAGAAGGACTCGGACGAGGTGTCATCCTCGGCGAAGTTCACCAGTGCCGGGGTGCCGCCCTGGCCAAGCGGGGTATCGGCATGGCCGACCAGCGTGATGACCTTGGCGCCCACCTCCTTCAGCATCGCCAGCATCGCCACGCTCTCCTTCGTCGTGCCCGACAGCGAGGGCATGACGACGATGGATTTCGCGGTGAGATTGGCCGAGCCGGTCAGCACCAGTTCCGCCGGATAGTCCCTGTAGACGGGGAAGCCGGAGCGGCGGTGCAGCAGTTGCAGCGCGGGCTCCATCAGATAGGCGACGCCGCCGGTGCCGAGGAAGAACAGGTTGCTGGCGCCGGCAGCGATGGCCGCGCCGATTTCCTGGTCGATGCGCGGGGCCAGGTTCACGGCCCCCTCCTGGATCTTCAGAAAGCGGGCTTCGTCGAAGTTGAACATGATGGTCCTCTGTGGTTGTACCCGTTTCGGGCAAGATCAGTTGGATCCCCACGCATCTTGACGCGTGGGGGAAGGTCCTTGCGGACTTGGAGAGGCGGTGGCGAGGTCAGCCGATCAGCTGCGCCACCCGCTCAGCCCGGCGACGTCCGGCATCCCGGAGGTGGGCGACCCGGCCATCCCGCGTCGCCCTGTCAGTGGCCAGCCGCGCGTGCATTTCGCCCGTCACCGCCTCGACCGCCTCTGGCGCGGTGCCGCCGGGCAGGTTTCGCGCCGAGACGGCCTGGGCCGGATCCATCCAGCCGCGCAGCCGCTGCTCCGGCAGCTCGAAGCTGCGGCCAAGCTCCTGCTCGGCGGCGTCGTTCAGGATCTCGAGGGTCAGGTCCGCGGCGCTGCCACCCGCGGCGATCACCATCTGCACGGCGCGGCCCACGACATGGTGGGCATCGCGGAACGACACGCCGAAGTCGCGCACCAGCCCATCGGCAAGATCGGTCGCGGTCGAGAAATTCTCGCTGCACCGCGCCAGCAGCTTCTCGGCATTCGGCGTTGCCGTTTCGAAGATCAGCCGCAGCAGCGGCAGCGAAGCCCCGAACCGCGCGAAGGCGGGCCAGGCGTCGGCAATGCCCTCGCGCACGCTGTCGAGGCCGATCGAGTAGTTCGACCCCTTGAGCGCCGCCAGCGACCCGGCAAGCGCACCGATGCTGCGCCCGGCCTCGGCGCGGAAGTACTCCAGCGGCAGCATGTTCTTCTTTTGCGGCATGATCGACGAGGTGCCGGCCACCCGGTCGGGGAAGGTTAGGCTGCCGAATTCCCAGGTGGCGAAGGTGTAGAAGTCCTGCGCCACGCGCGAGAACAGCACCTGCGCGCTGGTGACGGCCCAAAGCATCTCGGTCACGAAATCACGCGACGCCACCGCGTCGAGCCCCGGGCTTGCCAGCCGCGCAAAGCCCAGCAGATCCGCCGGAACATCCCGGTCGATGGGAAAGGATGTGCCAGCCAGGGCCGCGGCGCCCAGCGCGCAGGCATCGGCACGGTCATAGACGGCAGCGAGCCGGTCGTACTCGCGCTCCATCCCGCGCGCCACATTGGCGAGGTAGAAGCCAAAGGTGATCGGCTGCGCCGGCTGCAGATGGGTGTAGCCGGGCATGACCGTCAGCAGGTGGCGCCCGGCGGCCTCGAGGCAGGCCTGACGCGCGTCGTTCATCGCGTCGAGCAGCGCCAGGCAGACATCGCGCGCCGCCATGCGGTCGAGGGTGGAGCCAAGGTCGTTGCGGCTGCGCCCGACATGCAGCCAGCCCGCCGTCGCGGCCCCGATGACCTGGCCAAGCCGGTTCTCGAAGGCGAAGTAGCTGTCCTCGAACTGCGGATCGAGGTCGATGGCGCCCGGACCCTCGCCGCGGATGGTCGCGATGCCCCGCAGCAGATCGCGCGCAATCCCGGCAGGGATCAGGCCGCAATCGGCCAGCATTACGGCATGGGCCTCGTTCAGCGCGCACATCCGCTCCAGCGCGGCCGCATCGAAGCCCTGCATCGGCGGCTCATAGATTGTGCGCGCCACCTCTGTGGCAGTGCGCTCTGTCAGCCGCGAACTTACTAGGTTTGTCATCTGATCCTGTCCCAACTAGGCGAAAGCCGCGGGCAGCGCGTCGAGAAGCGCGCCGGCGGAGGAGAATTCGGAAAGACTGGAAAGCCGCCGCCAGAGCGCGCCGGCCGCCTCGCTGTCGCAAAGCGGCGCCAGACAGCCGGCGAACTTGCGCTGCAGATCACCGGCACTGGCCGGTGCGAGGCGGCTGCCCGGTGCCGCCTCGCGCCGGCCGCTCAGGACCGTGCCATCCTCCAGAACCAGCATAACGCTGGCGCCGGTGGCGATGCCGCTCGGGCCCTTGGGCAGGCTGGCATCGTCCTCAATGGTGATCCGGCCCATCAGGTCACGGATCGCGGGGCCCGCAGGCGCACCGGCGGCGAAGGCGGCGGGCGCGAAGGCCTCGGGACCAAGCGTGCCGTGCAGCGCGGCATAGGCGAGGCAATAGCCCAGCGAGAAGCGCGCGGCATCCGGGCCGTCCGGCAGGCCCGGGATCAGGATGCGCGGCACGAAAGGGTCGATCCCGCAGCGGATCGCGTGCGGCGGACGGTGTCCTGCCCCCGCGCCGGACTGCACGCCCAGGGCGATTAGCTCCGCGACCGCGGCATGGGTGGCGGTGCAGCTGGGGTAAAGCTTGGTGACGAAGCCCGGCGGCGGAAAGTCGGCCGGGGCCGTGGCGGGGCGCAGCGCCGCCATCCGGGTCAGCACGCCGCGCGGGCCGGCCAATGCACCCGCAGCCCCCTGCCAGCCGGCCTGCGCCAGCAGGGCGGCGCGCACCCCCTGCCCCGCGGCGAGCCCGACCTGCAGCGGCTTTCCCTCGCCGCCGAAGGCTCCGCGCGGGCCCGAGGCCGCCGATGCGGCGAGGCTGAAGGCCTGCGCGCTCGCCGCATCGTCCAGCGCCAGAAGCCGGGCGGCGGCCGCCGTCGCGCCGAAGATGCCAAGCACGGAGGTGGCGTGCCAGCCGGCCCGGTAGAGCGCGGGATTGACGGCGCTGCCCAGCAGCAGCATGGCCTTGCAGCCGGTGACATAGGCGTCGATCAGCTCTGGCAGACCAGCCTCGACCCCCGAACGCCCGGCTACCGCCAGGGTCGCCGACAGCGACGGCGCCGAAAGATGGGCCATCGCCACCTCGGTCTCGTCATCGTCGAAATCCAGAAGATGCGCAGCCGTGCCCAGGATCAGCGCGATGTCGGCAGGGGCGCCCCAGCAGGCCCCGCCCGGCAGCCGCGCCATGCCGGGGCGGGCCGCCTGCGACAGCGAGAGCGTCGCCATCAGCGCCCGCATCCGCGGATCGCAGGCCCCGCCCAGCAGGACGCCGAGCGTATCGCAGAGCGGCAACACTGCATCCGCGCGCTCGCCCGTGGAAAGCCCGGCGCGGCACAGCGCCACCAGCTGGGGCAAAAGATCGGCGGCGGGATCTGGCACAGAAAGGGTCATGGTCAGGCGCTCGTCGGGATGGTGGCTTCGATGGCATGGGCCTTCGCGCCGACCTCGGCACCCGAGGCATAGGGGCGCAGGAAGTGCCGCTCGATCCGGCCGCCGATCGCCGAGATCAGGGTACAGAGCGTGAAATAGACCACCAGGATCGAACCATAGACCAGATAGGCCGGGCTGCCGCCGCGCATGATCGTCGTCTGCTCGATGAGCACCTGCCCCGAGCGCAGCAGCTCTTGCGCGCCCACGACCGAGCCCAGCGAGGTCGCCTGCACCAGCGCCGTCAGCAGCCCGACATAGGGCGGAATGATCACCGGCATCGCCTGCGGCAGGGTGATGAGCAGCAGCGCCTTGAACGGGCCAAAGCCGAAGGCCGCCGCGGTCTCGCGCTGGCCGTTGCCGACCGAGGCAAGCCCGGCGCGCAGGATCTGCGCCCCGTTGGCCCCGCCCCAGACCGAGATCGCCGCGCAGCACGACCAGAACGGGTTCAGGCTGACGCCGGCCGCGGGTAGCATGAAATACACCAGCAGCACCGTGACCATCAGCGGCAGGTCGCGCAGCAGCTCCATCAGCCCGAAGCTGACGCGCCGCAGCAGCGTTGGCTTCGAGGTGACGCCGAAGGTCAGCACAATGGCGCAAAGCGTGCCCCCGAGTGCCACCACCAGCGACATCTTCAGCGTCTCCAGCAGGCCGGCCAGCAGGAAGATGCGGTATTCATAAAGCAGGTCCATGGATCACCTCGCCGCGTAGGGACGGTTCAGGCGCTTTTCCAGCCGGTGGCCAAGCGCGGAGATGCCAAGAATGACGACGAGGTAGATGACGCAGATCGACAGGAACATCTCGACCGAGCGGAATTCCTGGGCGATGCGGTCCACGGCGACGAAGGTCAGCTCGACCAGGCCGATGGCCTGCAGATAGGCGGAGTTCTTGATCGTGCCGACGACCGTGTTCAGCGTCGACGGCAGGGCCGAGCGCAGTGCGATGGGCAGGACGATGAACAGCCCGTGATGCCAGGGCCGCAGCCCGAGCGAAGAAGAGGCGTTGTGAATGTCCTTGCTGACCGAAGAGAGGCCGGCGCGGAAGCTCTCGATATGGAAGGCGCTGGCCCAGAGCGTCAGGGCCAGCACGCCGGACCAGAAGATCGACAGCGTCAGCCCCAGGCTGGGCAACCCGTAGAAGACGAAGAAGATCTGCACCAGATAGGGCGTGCCGCGGATGAACTCGACATAGGCCGCGACGGCATAGCCCGCCGGCTTGAAACGTGATCTGCGCAGCCCGCAGCCGATCAGTCCGAGCGTCAGGGAAAACAGGATTGCCAGGAAGCTGACCACGAGGGTCATGCCAAGGCCCCTGAGAAGGTCGGGAAGGGCATCCAGGATGTAGCCCCAGTCGAGGAAGGTCATGGCCAGTCCGATCCGGTGTTGCAGGCAGTCTGCTGGCCGGGGGTTGCGCGCCCCCGGCTGGCGTGGTCAGAGCTGCGGCGGCTCTTCCATGAAGCCGCGCGTCATCACTTCGGCGACGGCCGGTTCCGAGACGAATTGCGTGATGACCTCGGGGTAGAAGCCCTCCTCACGCAGCCGGGCAAGCGCCGCGTCGACAAAGGCCTTCAGCTCCGGCTCGTTCTTGCGCAGGCCGATGCCGTTGACGCCCAGGTCCAGCCCTTCCGGAATGATCCGCAGGTTCGGGTAGTTGCCCCCCAGCGTGTAGATCAGCCCGCCATCGCCGACGAAGCCATCGGCCCGGCCCTGCTGCAGCGCCTGCACACCATCGGCGGTGGTGTTCAGCTGGAGGATATTGATGTCGGGGATATTGGCCTCGAGCCATTTGATCTGCGAGGCGCCCTTCACCACCAGCACCGTCTTGCCGGCAAGATCGTCAAGGCTCTCGACGGGGCTGTCGGCCGGGACCAGCACGTTCGACGTGCCCCAGAAGTAGATGCTCGAATAGTCGATCACCTCTTCGCGCGCAGGGGTCCGGCCCAGCGTGGCGAGGATCAGGTCCAGCTTGCCGGAGTTCAGCGACGAAATCCGCGCCTCGCTGGTGACGCAGGACAGTTCCGCCGCCTCCTCCGAGCCGAAAGCGAAGGCCCCGATCTTCTTGGCCATTGCCACTTCGATGCCGACCGGTTTGCCATCGGGTCCCGAGGCGCCGAAGGGCGGGCTGTCGCATTTCACGCCGATGCGGATCTTGCCCTGCTCCTTGATGGCAGCGGGCAGCGGCGGCAGCTCCTGCGCCGAGGCAGGGCCGGCGAGGGTGACGAGGGTCGAGAGCAGCAATGCCCCGATCCGGGTTGTAAGGTCAGACATGGAAATCCCTTTCATGTTGGAGGTTGGCGGCGTCGGGCAAGAAGCCCGTCTGCCTGGCCCTTCTTCGGGGGTCAGTGCAGGATCTGGCTGAGGAACAGGCGCGTGCGTTCCTCGCGCGGGTTCCGGAAGAACTCTTCGGGGGTAGCGCTTTCGACGATCCGGCCGCGATCCATGAAGATTACCCTGTCGGCGACCTGACGGGCGAAGCCCATCTCATGGGTGACGCAGATCATCGTCATGCCGTCTTCGGCAAGCGACACCATCGTGTCGAGCACCTCGCGCACCAACTCGGGATCAAGCGCCGAGGTCGGCTCGTCGAACAGCATGATCTCGGGCTCCATGCAGAGCGAGCGCGCGATGGCCACCCGCTGCTGCTGGCCGCCCGACAGCTGGCTGGGATATTTGCCGGCCTGATCGGGAATGCGCACCCGCTCCAGGTAGCGCATGGCGCGCTGCTCGGCCTCGGCACGCGGCAGGCCGCGCACCCAGCGTTGGGCGATGGTGCAGTTCTCGAGGATCGTCAGATGCGGGTAGAGGTTGAAGTTCTGGAACACCATGCCGACCTGCCGGCGCACCCGGTCCAGGTTGCGGCGCTGGTCGTTCACCTCGATACCGCCAACCGAGATCGTGCCGGACTGATGCGCCTCCAGCCGGTTGATGCAGCGGATCATGGTGGACTTGCCAGAGCCGGACGGACCACAGACCACGATCTTCTCGCCCGGCGAGACGTGGAAGCTGACATCCTGCAGCACATGCATCTGCCCATACCACTTGTTCACCTTGTCGAAGACGATGCCGCGCCCGCCCCCGTGCCGCTCCCCTCGCCCGTCCACATTCCCGCCGCTGTCGATCCCTGCCATCGTCACCTTCTGTCCGTTCGAGAGCCGCCTAAACTTGCCTGACAACTATGGCACATTGACCACCGAGTCTGTCAATCCAGATAATTCTGGCGGCAAGATATTATTCTATTTGCTTGATAACACCCAATTTACACGCCATTCTTCCGCTAGCGCACCACAGTATGTTGTCCGACATTGCAGGCAAATCAGATGATCTCAGCAGAAAATCAACATCCAGGCGGGGCCGGAAGCCGGCCGGGAATCCCCCCCAAGGTCGGGGTGATCGTCGGCGGCGGGACGCTGACGGCACTGGCAGAGGATCCGTTCGAGATCTGCGACTACGGCCAGGCCGGCAGCCTGACCGCCCGGCAGCTGATCGAACGATGCGCGGCGATGCGGGACCGCGCCTTCCTCGTGCCGCTGGAGTTCGATCCGGTCCCAAGCTTCGACGTGGCCTTGCCGCAATGGCTGGCGCTCTGCCAGATCTGCGAGGCGGCGCTTGCGGCGACGCCCGATCTGACGGCCTTCGTGCTGACTCACGGCACCGGCTCGCTGGAGGAGACGGCCTTCTTCCTGTCGCGGGTCTGGGATCTGCCGGTTCCGCTGGTCGTGACCGGGGCGCAGCGCCCGGCCTCGGCGCTTGGCAGCGACGGCTACATGAACTTTCATCAGGCTGCCTGCGTCGCCGCCAGTGCCGCCGCCCGCGACTTCGGCGTGCTGGTGGTGATGCATGGCGAGATCCACCTGCCGGCCGAGGTGACCAAGACCAGCACCTTGGGGCTCGACAGCTTCCGCTCGCCCGATCTGGGGCCGGTCGGGCTGGTGACCGGCAGCGCCGTGTCCTTCGGCCGCAGCCTGCCTGCGGCGGGGCCCCGGGTGCTGGCCGACTGGCGCAAGCTGGCCGGCCTGCCGCGGGTGGACATCCTGTTCTGCCACAGCGGCGGCGACACCGTCGCGATCGAGGCCTTCATCGCGGCAAAGGCGGCCGGCATCGTGCTGGCCGGATTCGCCCCCGGCTATGCCACCAGCGCGCAGGCCCGCAGGCTGGAACGCTGGGTGCGGGACGAAGGGGGCGTGGTGGTCGCCGCCGCGCGGGCCACCGGGCCGGTGATGCGCAACAGCCGGAATGACGGGCATGGCTTCCTCGCCGCCGGCCGCCATTCGCCGCAAAAGGCGCGGCTGCTGGTGCAGATTGCACTGGCCGCCGGGCTGAAACCCTCGCAGATTGCGGACCTGCTCGGCTGAGCTGCGGCACAAAGACAAGGGAACAGGCGGATGGAGAAGCCCAAGGAGAGCAGCGTCGACCGGCTGCGCCACGCGATCCTCGACATGGTCCAGGAGATGAATCTCGGCTTCGGCGACAAGCTTCCGACCGAGAAGGCGATGGCCGAGCGGTTCCAGGTCTCGCGCCCGACCCTGCGCGAGGCGCTGAAGCTGCTGGAGCAGGAGGCCGTGATCGACGTGCATCAGGGCAAGGGCCGGTTCCTGGCGGCGGGGGCGCTGCTGAACATCGCCCGGCCGATCACCAAGTTCGAGAGCGTCTCGCAGATGGTCAGCAGCCATGGCTACGTTGCGCAGACCCGGCTGCTTGGCTTTTCCAGCGTCGCGGCCGACAGCGTCACCGCCGCGCGCCTGTCGCTGCCCGAGGGCGCGCCGCTGCTGCGGGTGGAGCGGCTGCGCAGCAGCGGCGGCCAGCCGCTGATCTATTCGGTGGACTGGCTGCCCCGCGCCCTGTTCGGCCCCGCCTTCGAGGCGCCGGACTGGAGCGGGTCGATCGTGGCGATGCTGGCCGGGATGGACCGGCATCCCGTGGCCTCGACCGCCAATGTTCGCGCGACGCTGCTGCCGCCGGATGTGGCGGACCTGCACGGGTTGCAGGCCTTCGGCCCGGCGCTGCTGATCGAGGAGATCTGCTACGCCGCCGACGGCACGCGGGTGATCTATGCCATGGACTACCATCGCGGCTCGGCATTCTCCTTCAGCTTTGTGCGGAAGTAGCGGGCCGGACCGCGGGCGGGACCGCGCACGCGGGCTGCCGCAGGCTCTGCTCCTCGGCGTCGAACAGGTGCAGCGTCGCGGGATCGGCGGACAGGCGGATCTGCTGCCCGGAAACCAGATCGAGCGTGCCGGGCAGCTTGGCCACCAGCGGCCCCTCGACGCCCTCCACCTCGATATAGGCCATCTGCACCTCGCCCAGCTGTTCCACCAGCGAGACCCTGCCGCCGACAAGCGCCTCGCCGGGCCCCTCGCCGGGCCCGGCCAGCCGCAGATCCTCGGGACGCAGGCCAAGATGGACGGGCTGGCCCTGCATCCCGGGGCCGGTCGGCAGGGGCAGCGCGATCTCGCCGCCGCTGGCAAGGTGAAGCCGCGTCTGCGCGCCGGTGCCGGTGACAGTGGCCGGGATGACGTTCATCGCAGGCGAGCCGATGAAGCGGGCGACGAACAGGTTGGCCGGGCGGCGATACAGCTCCACCGGCGCGCCGATCTGCTCGATGCGGCCGTCGCGCAGCACCACGATGCGGTCGGCCAGCGTCATTGCCTCGACCTGGTCATGGGTCACGTAGATCATCGTCGCATCCGGCATCGCCTGTTTCAGCTTGGCGATCTCGAGCCGGGTGGCGACCCGCAGCGCCGCGTCGAGGTTCGACAGCGGCTCGTCGAACAGGAACACCTTGGGGTCGCGGACGATGGCGCGGCCGATGGCGACGCGCTGGCGCTGCCCGCCCGACAGCGCGCGCGGATAGCGGCCCAGATAGGGCTCCAGCTGCAGAACCTCGGCGGCCTGCGCCACGCGGCGGGCGATCTCGGGCTTCTTCATCCCGGCGATCTTCATGCCGAAGGCCATGTTGTCGAAGACCGTCATATGCGGGTAGAGCGCGTAGGACTGGAAGACCATGGCGATGCCGCGCTTCGAGGGCGCGACGTGGTTCATCAATTCGCCGTCGATCTGGAAGGTGCCACTGCTGATCTCCTCCAGCCCGGCAATGGCGCGCAGCAGGGTGGACTTGCCGCAGCCCGAGGGCCCGACGAAGACCACGAACTCGCCAGAGCGGATGTCGAGGTCGATGCCGTGCAGCACCTCTATCGCGCCATAGGTCTTGCGCACATCGCGCAGTATCAGTTCGGCCATTGCTTGCCCTTCCTGTCGTGCTGCGGGCTTTGGCCCGTCATTGCTGTTGTCACCGGCCCGGCACCAGACTGGACAGCCAGCGCACCAGCGGCCCGGCCGTCCGGTTCTTGATCTCGGCATCGTTGCGCAGCCGGATGGCATGGCGGACGATGCGGGCGCCCAGATAGCGGATCGGCTCTGGCGGCAGCGCGGTGCGCCGGTCCAGCCCGACAAGGCCGCTGCGGCTCCACCGATCATCGCGGCCAAGGACCAGGCTGGCGAGGATGCGCCCCGCCACCGGCGTCTGCGCGATGCCGGTGCCGTTGAAGCCGATGCCGAAGAAGATATGCGGCTGCCCGGCAAGGTGGCCGAAGACCGGCAAATGCTCGGCCATGCAGTCGATGGGGCCGGTCCAGTCATGCTGGGCCCGCGCATCTGCCAGGTCCGGGTAAAGCCGGCGCAGCTCGCGGATATTGTCGGCCCCGCCGCCCGGGCGCCAGTTGAAGCCGGCATCCGGCTTGCCGCCATAGGCGACATTGCCGCTGCCCCGCCCCAGGATCACCCGGCCCGAGGGCGTGCGCTGGTAGTAAAGCACATGGGACTGCGCATCGCAGATCGACTCGCCGCCGGTCCAGCCAAGCGCCTCCAGTGTTTCGGGGACCGGCTCGGTGGCAATGATCTGGCTGTCCACCACATAGAGGTAGCGGCGCAGCTCCGGCACCGCCGAGGCCCAGGCATTGGTGGCAAGCACCACCTTGCCCGCAGTCAGCGTGGCCTGCGGGCAGCGCAGGCGGCAGGGCGGGCCGGCGGTGATCTCTGACACCGGGCTGGATTCGTGGATCGTCACGCCTCGGGCCAGCGCCAGCGCCCGCAGCCCAAGCGCCAGCTTGGCCGGATGCACCGTGCCCGCCCGCCGCTCGACAACGCCGGTATAGGAGGCGGCCGATCCCGTGCGGGCCAGGATCTCCTCCGCGCCAAGCGGGGCCAGCCGTGGCTCCGCCCCGCGGTCCAGCGCCCGTGCGCCGTCCCAGGCGCCTTCCTGTGCGCGCGAGCTGGCGGTCCACATCCAGCCGTCAAGCCGCAGGTCCATGTCGATGGTGCCCGAGGATTGCAGCGCCGCCAGCTCCTCGATTGCCTCCGCCGTCGCCTCGCACAGCGCCAGCGCCTCGGCCGGGCCAACCAGCTTGGTCAGCAGGTCCAGCTCGGCATACCAGCTATGGACCTGGCCGCCATTGCGCCCCGAGGCGCCGGAGCCGCAGAAATCGGCCTCGAGCACCGTCACCTTCAGACCCGGGGCCTGCTCCTTCAGCCGCAGCGCGGTCCAGAGCCCGGCATAGCCGCCGCCGACGACGGCGACATCGCAGCTGGCATCGGCGGTCAGCGGCGGGCTCGCCGGCCCGCCCCCGGCATCCTGAAGCCAAAAGGAGCGGTCCATGGGCGCGGCGATTGCGGGGGTCCACAGGGTGTAACGCGTCATCTCAGATCTCCGCCGTGGCTATGACATCGGCATATTTGTCGAACAGCCAGGCCGGGATCGGCCGCAGCGGTTGCGGGAAGCCGCCCTCGTGACCGCAGGTCAGCGCGGCGGCCGCGGTGGCGATCCGCAGCGCCTCGGGGCCGGACCGGCCCGACAGGGCGCGGGCGGCGAGGAAGGCCGCGATGAAGCTGTCGCCTGCGCCGCAGGTGTCGACCACGGCGATGTCCTGCGCCGGCACATGCGAGAGCGCGCCCGCATCGTCGAAAAACGCCCCGCGCCGGCCGCAGGTGATCACGCTGCGCTGCGCGCCGCGGGCGCGGAACCGGGCGATCACCGGCTCTATCTGCTCGGCCGGGTCCTCGGGGCCCGAGGCGAAGACCAGCGGCACCCCGTCCAGCGGCATCGCATCGGTCGCGGTCGACAGGTCGATGCTGAACGGCACCCGCTCGGCCACCAGCCGCCTTGGCAGCTCGGCCGGGGTGTTGGTGCCCAGATGCACCCAGCCGGCCCCGCGCAGCGCCGCGTGGCGGGGCGCATCCGGTTGATAGCCCTTCCCGACGCCCAGATCCTCCAGCAAGAAGCGGCGGTCGCCGTCGCGCTCCAGCAGCAGCGTCACCGCGGTGCTGCCCTCGCGCCGCTCGACATCCCCGGGCGCGAGGCCGACGGCCTCCAGCGCGTCGAGGATGACATCGCCTTCCGGATCCCGCCCGACCACGCCGAAATAGCGGGCATCGAGCCCCTGGCGCGCCCATTGCGCCGCCACGTTCAGGGCATTGCCGCCGACAGCCATGTGCGACTTGGACAGATAGACATCGAGACAGTTGTCGCCCACGGCGATCAGTTGGGGCGAAGCGGTCACGCGGGAACCTTCCTTGGCTCTAGATGGGGGGCGATGGCCTGCATGTTGCGGCTCCAGGCCGTGATCGGGTCGAGCGCATAGGAGCCGTCGCCGAAGGGTTCGAAGGACAGCGCGCCGCGGTAGCCGGCCCCGGCCAGGTCGGTCAGGTAATCGGCCAGCGGCAGGCTGCCGTCGCCCCAGACAAGGTGCCCGGCGGGGGTGCCGTCCACGACATGGACATGCGCCAGCCGTTCGCCGAACAGCGCGACATAATCGGCGACGCTGTCGCCAGCGCAGGCCATGGCCACGGAGTCGAGCACCACGTCCATGTTTCCCGCCCCGACCCTGTCCAGCAGCCGGTGCAGGTCTGCGGCGCTGTGGGCGATGTTGCTCTCACGGCGTTGCAGTGGCTCCAGCAGGCAGCGCAGCCCCTGCTCCGCGGCATGGGCCGCGATCTGGCGCAGCGCCTCGGCCGAGCGGTCCCAGGCACGCTCTGCCGGCTCGTTCTCGAAGCCGCGGCCGGGGGTCAGGAACAGGTGGCGCGCCCCCAGCTCTGCCGCGATATCGGCGGCGCGGCGGAACAGGTCGATGCTGGCCTGGCGATAGGCATCGTCGCCCGAAGCGATGTTGATCGGGTAGAGCACCTGCTCGGGCGTGAAGCAGCGCACGCTCAGCCCGTGATCGGCCAGCACCTGATGCACCTCGGCGATGCGCGCGGGCCCGGCGTGATGCAGGTCAAGATGCGGGGCGATGCCCCAAAGCTCGATCTCGGTCACGCCAAAGCCCTGCATCACGCGCGCCACCTCGGGGAACGGATAGTGCTGAAAGCTGAAGTTGGCGCCGATCAGCTGATCGGCCGACAGCCGGCGGGGGGGACGCATCATTTGCCGATCCCTTCGGTCAGGCCGCGGATGAAATACCGCTGGGTCAGGAAGAAGATGATGACGATGGGCAGGGCCGAGATCGTCATCGCCGCGAAGACCTGGGCATAGTCGGTGCCCTGCTTCGACATCATCGAGGTCAGGCCGACCGGCAGCGTCTGCACGTCGGGGCTGTTGGTGAAGATCATCGCGAACAGGTACTCGTTCCAGGCGAAGAGCACGTGCAGCACCACGCAGGACACCAGGATCGGCCGGCAAAGCGGCAGGATGATCTTGCGGAAGATCTGGCCACGACTGGCGCCGTCCATCATCGCCGCCTCGTCCAGATCGCGCGGCAGGTCCAGCATGTAGGCGCGGATCAGGAAGGTGGTGAAGGGCACCCGGAAGGCGGTGTAGAGGATGATCAGCGCCCAATGGGTATCGTAGAGCCCCAGCGACTGCAGCATCCGCACCAGCGGCACCAGCGCCACCGTCGGGCTGAGCATCATGCCGCCCAGCACGATGCCGGTGATCAGCGGCTTGCCCGGCATCGGGGTGCGGGTCAGGCCATAGGCGGCCCAGGCGCTGATCAGCACCGTGGTCACGGTCGAGACCCCGGTGATCATAAGGCTGGAGACCATGTAGCCCTGCACCGAGTGCCAGGCGGCGACATAGTTGGCGAAGGACCAGCTTGACGGCAGGGCGAAGGGATCGCTGAAGATCTGGCTGTTGGACTTGAAGCCCCCCAGCCCCATCCACAGCAGCGGATAGAGCACCACCACCCCCACCGACAGCAGGAACGCCCAGAGGAACGCCTGCCCCATCCCGCCCCAGAAGCTGCGCCGGGGGGCGGAAACCATTGCTGCATCCGTCATGCCTGCACCCTCCGTCGCCGCGTGTACCAAAGCTGGGCAATGCCGGTCAGCATCGTCACCGCGAAGACCACCGAGCCGATGGCCGCCGCATAGCCCATGTCATTCTGGTTGAAGCCCTGTTCATAAAGCCATGTGCCCAGCACCTGGCTGGAGTTGTTCGGGCCGCCGCCGGTCATCACCATGACCTCGTTGAACACCTGGAAGGCGCCGGTGATGGTGACGATGATCATCATCCCCGTCATCTCGCGGGTCAGCGGGAAGGTGATGTTCCACAGCTGGCGCAGCGGGCCTGCGCCATCCATCCGCGCGGCATCGTAGAGCTCCTGCGGAATCTTCTGGATCGCAATGGTGAATAGCAGCGTCGAATAGCCGAAGCCCTGCCACTGGCTCATGGCGATGATGGCATAGATCGCCGTGCGCTCGTCACCCAGCCAGACCCGCGACCATTCGCCAAGGTTCAGCATCTGCAGCAGCCCGTCGAGGATGCCGATGTCGGGCTGATAGATGAAGTAGAACAGCAGCCCGGTGACCGTGGTCGAGATCGCCGAGGGGATGAAATACACCGCCCGCCAGATGTTGCGCCATTTCTGCGACTGCAGGCCCTCGACGATGGCGGCAAGGCAGAAGGCGGCGAAGACCTGGAAGATGATCGAGAAGACCGCGTAGGCGCTGTTGTTCCACATCGCCCGCAAGATCACCGGATCGTCCGCAAGCCTGCGGTAGTTGTCCAGCCCGACCTGCGTCACCTCGCCGGTGAAGATGTCCTGGTTGGTGGTGCTGAGCACGAAGTTGTCGACGATCGGATAATAGACGAACCAGCCGACGATGATCAGCGCGATGCCGACCCATCTGAGGGCAAGGGCCTGGCTCAGCCCCTGCTGCCACAGCGGCACCCGCCGGGCGGCGGGGGTGGCGCCGCCCAAGGCGGCGCCAGTCTGGAGGAGATGCGGACCTGCGCTCATCGGCCGGTCACTTCGCCGCTTCGGCGGCCTTGCGGACCTCGGCAACCACCTCCTCGGCCGAGACCGTGCCGCCGGCGAAGGCCTGCAGGTTCGACAGCCAGGCCGCGGCGACGCGCGGGTGGTTCACGGTGTCCAGCCATTGCATCAGATAGGAGGCCGCGGCGATGTCCTCGAGCCCGCCGACCACCGCGGGGTTCATCTGTGCCGGGTCGCCGCCGCCGATCACCGCGCTTGGCTGGCCATAGGGCGGGGCCGACAGCACCTTGGCATTGGCCTGGGTGGTGACGAACTTCATGAAGTCCAGCGCCAGCGGAACGTTCTCCGACGCCGAGCTGATCATGTAGCCTTCTGGCGCGCCTTCGAGTGCTTCAGGGTCGCCCTTGGCATCCTGGGGCGCCGGCAGCGGGAAGAAGCCGAACTCCTCTGGCGTCAGTTCGGTGGTGGCCGAGGCGGCGTTGTCGAACTCGATGATCTCCTGGTAATACATCGCGGCCTTGCCGTCGCTGAATTGCTGGAGCGCGTTCTGGTAGGCCATGCCGTTCATGCTGGCACCGATGGTGCAGCGGTCGGCGATGGCCTTGAACTGGTTCAGCGACTCCACATAGCCCGGATCGGTATATTCCGCCGTCTCGGGGTCGAAGTCCTGCTCCAGCACCGCCTGCGGCACGTTGTAGGCAAGCAGCTGACCCAGGTAGTGGATCGCGATCCAGGGTTCCTTGTTGCCGATGGCAATCGGCAGGATGTCGGCCTCGCGGATCGTGTCGCAGGTGGTCAGCAGCTCTTCCAGCGTCTCCGGCTCGGACAGGCCAAGGTCGGCGAAGATGGTCTTGTTGTAGCCCATGAACTTGGCATCGAGGTACAGCGGGATGCCATAGTACTTGCCGTCATAGGCAAAGGCTCTGACGGCGGCGGGGGCGAAGGTCTTGCCCCAGTCGGTATCGGGCCCGATCACCGGCGTCAGGTCCACGGCACGCTTGCCGCGGATGAAGTTGCCGCCCCACGTGCCGGTCCAGGAAAAGAACACGTCCGGGATCGCGTTCGAGGCGACCAACGTCTTGGTCTTGCCCTTGACGCTGTCGTCATCCTCCTGGATCAGCTCGATGCTGACGCCGGGATGCTGGGCCTCGTATTGCTTGGCCAACTCGGTGAAATAGGGCGCGAGGCGCTGCATGCCGAACTTGGTCATCACCCGCAGCGTGCCGTTGTGATCCACCGGCGCGGCCGGATCGGCAATCTCGGTCTGGGCTGCGGCGGCGCCGGCCCATCCCAGGGCCGAGACCGCGGCGAGGATTGCCGTCATGGATTTCAGGGACCGTTTCATCCTTCACTCCTTCTGTTGGCTATTCAGGTTTTGCTCGCGCCAGTCGCCGGCGCGTTGGTCGTTCTTGTCGGTGCGCCGCGCAGCGCTTCGAGATGCGCGCAGAGCCGCTCCAGCAGGGTAACGAGGATCACCGGCGCGATCAGGCCGCGCAGCCGCGGCGAGAGGCCCGGAAGATCCACCTGCGCCGCGTCCAGCACCCAGAGCTTGTCGGTATAGCGATAGGCGAACCGCTCCACCCGGTCGCAGAGCGGGCGGGCGGCGTCCTCGCCCTTCAGCAGGAAGATGCTGACCCCCGGCTCCACCAGTTCCAGTGTGCCGTGGAAGAAGTCAGCGGCATGGACCGGGCGGCTGCGCAGGTGCAGGCGCTGCTCCAGCTGGCGCAGGGCGAAATATTCCGCCGCCGCCCAGGCCGATCCCGCGCCGGTGACGATGTGATAGGGCTCGTCCCGCAGGGTCAGGGCGCGCCGTGCTGCCAAGGGCTCATAGGCCAGCTTGGCCGCGACCAGCAGCGCGGGCAGGCGCTGCAACTCTTCCGTCAGCGCGTCGCAATCGTCGATCCGGCCGGTCTCGGCCAGAAGCGCCAGCGCCAGGCCCAGCATCTGCAACAGGTAGGACTCCGCGACGGTTTCGGGCGTGGCGGAGTTGATCCGGGCATGGCCCGCCTGCAGGGCCAGCGGCGATCCGGCCGCGCCGGTCAGCGCCAGCGTGGTGACGCCGCGCGCCCTGAGCAGCGCCAGCAGGGCCGGGCTTTCAGGAGCGTCGCCCGCAAGCGCGGGAAGCACGGCCAGCGCGTTGCGGTCCAGCGCCTTCGGCGGGGCAAGCAGCACCTGATCCGCAACGCAGGTCTGGGCCGGAAAGCCGCCCGTGCGGCGCAGCAGGTCGAGGGCGGGCAGCGCCAGCAGCAGCTCGCCGCCGCTGCCGATGACATAGAGCCGGGTGATGCCCTGACCCAGCAGCTGCCGGAACAGCGGGCGCAGGCCCGCGGCGATGTCGATGGCACCGTGCAGCACCCGCAGGAAGGACCCGCTGCAAAAGCCCGGGCCCGCACTGCCCTGCCCCACACTGCCCTGCCCCACACTGCCCGGCCCCGCCGAAGCGGTCAGGAGGGAAGCGGTGGAGGGCGCGAGCGAGGCAGACATGATACCGGTCCCACATGGGTGCGAAAAAAATCGGTCTCTGGGGCTGAGGGATAAGAGACCGATCTCACAAATAACGCACAAGGCCGCCGCATCTGGCAAGAAGTTTTTTCGCGGGGTCTGTCGGGGGGCTAGCGGTGCCGCCCGAAATCGGGATGGGCGACCGAGCCGCGCACGATCAGCCGGGTGGCAAAGCGCGTGCTGCGCGGCGGCTCGTCGCTGCCGCGGATGCGGTCGAGAAGCATCTTCACCGCCAGCGGGCCGATCTGGGCAACCGGCTGGGCGACAACGGTAATCTGCGGATCGGTGAAGGTGGCAAGGTCGAAGTCGTCGAAGCCCACCAGCGACACGTCCTGCGGCACCGACAGCCCCATCGTGCGCAGCGCCAGAAGCGCCCCGGTGGTCATCAGGCTGTCGACGGTGAACAGCGCCGTCGGCCGCTCGGGCTGGCTGAACAGCCGAATCGTGGCGTCGATCGCGTGCTCCACCGTCGATTGCGACACGGCGATCAGCCGGTCCTCGACCGTGATGTCGTTTTCGGCAAGGCAGCGGGCATAGCCGGCCAGACGCTCGCGCGCCGTGGCAATGCGCGAGTCGTCATGGATCAGCGCAATGCGGCGATGACCGTTGGCCACCAGATATGCCACCGCCTCATGTGCGCCGCCCTCGTTGTCCACGGTGATGCTGTCGCAGGGCACGCCCGCCGCCACCCGGTCGATCAGCACCAGCGGCATCCCCTCCTGCACCAGGCGGATCAGGTGCGGGTTGTCCTCGCCCGAGGCCGGGGCCACGATCATGCCGCGCACGTTCAGCGCGCGCAGGTTGTCGAGGATCTCGCGCTCCTGCACGGGGTCTTCCTCGCTGCTGGCGATCAGCAGGCTGCGGCGGCTGCGGCGCAGCTCGATATCCACGTCATGGGCGATACGGGCAAAGAAGGGGTTCTGGATGTCGCCGGGCACGAAGCCGATGATCGGCATCTGGCCCTGCCGCAGCGCCTGCGCGATGCGGTTGCCGCGATAGCCCAGCCGCTCGGCCGCCTCGCGCACCCGCTCGGCCGCGGCACCGCCGACATAGCCGTACCCGTTCAACGCCCGGGCCGCCGTGGCGCGCGACACCTGCGCCACCGCCGCGACATCCTTGATCGTCACGGCGCGTTTGCCGGCAAAGGGCGGAGCGTCGCCTTCCATCTGCACGAACCCCCTGGCGACCACCGTGCCGCCTGTGCCTCGCCTAGCAGAGCCGGTCCGGAGCGCAAAGGAGAAACATCCCGCCCCTCCCGCTACTCGGCGCACCACTCGGGCACAGGCGGCGATCCCCCCGGTGCCGGCGCGAGTCATGCCTCGCGCGGGGTGCCCGCCGCCGCGGCACCGGCGCGCTGCACCATACCGAACAGGTCGCGCGGGTCGTCGGGATCGGCCAGCATGTCCAGCCACTCGACGAACTCCCCCTCGCGCACCGCCGCGTGGATGTAGCGCAGGGCAGAGAAATCCTCGATCGCGAAGCCCACCGAGTCGAAAAGCGTGATCTGGCGCGGATCGCGGCGGCCGGCCTCCTCGCCGCGCATCACCCGCCACAGCTCGGTCACCGGGAAATCGGCCGGCATCTGCTGGATCTCGCCCTCGATCCGGGTCTGCGGCGGATATTCGACGAAGACCGCCGCCCGGGACAGGATGCCCGGATGCAGTTCGGTTTTGCCGGGGCAATCGCCGCCGATGGCGTTGATATGGACCCCGGCCCCGACCATGTTGTCGCTCAGCACCGTGGCATTTTGCTTGTCGGCGGTGCAGGTGGTGATGATCTGCGCCCCCTCGACCGCCAGCTGCCCCGAGGCGCAGTCCACCACCTCGAAGCCCTGCCCCCGCAGGTTGCGCGCCGCCTTGGCCGTCATCGCCGGATCGATGTCGTAGAGCCGCAGCCGGTTGATCCCGCACAGGGCCCGGAACGCCAGCGCCTGGAACTCGCACTGCGCCCCGTTGCCGATGATCGCCATCACGCTCGCCCCCTTGGGCGCCAGATAGCTGCCGACCAGCGCCGAGGTCGCCGCCGTCCGCAGCGCCGTCAGCACCGTCATCTCGGTCATCAGGATCGGATAGCCCGTCGTGACGGAGGACAGAACGCCGAAGGCGGTCACGGTCTGGAAGCCGTCGCGGGTGTTCTGGGGATGGCCGTTCACATATTTGAAGGCGTAATGCTCCGCATCGGCGGTGGGCATCAGCTCGATCACGCCCGCGCGGGAGTGGCTGGCAACGCGCGCGGTCTTGTCAAACTCCGGCCAGCGCCGGAAATCGGCCTCGATACAGCGGGCGATCTCGGCCATGACGGTCTCGGCGCCCCGCCTGTTGATCAGCCGCATCATGTTCGCCACCGAAACGAACGGCACCAGCGCCAGCTTGGAAGGTTGCGTCATCAGAAGCTCCTCGTCATGCGGTCAAGGACCTGGCGGCCGAACAGGCTGGCCGTGAGGTCACAGATCAGCCGGGCGGTGCGCCCGCATTCGTCCAAGAAGGGGTTCAGCTCGACCAGGTCGAGCGAGCGGACCAGGCCGGACTCCCCCAGCGTCTCCATGATGAGATGCGCCTCGCGGAAGGTGGCACCGCCCGGCACGGTGGTGCCGACGCCGGGTGCGATGCCGGGGTCAAGGAAATCGACATCGAGGCTGACATGCACGATGCCATTGGCCGTCCGCACCCGATCCAGAAAGCCGCGCAGCGGCACCAGCACCCCCAGCTCGTCGATCACGCGCATGTCGTTCACCTCGATGCCGCTTTCGGCGATGCGCTCGGCCTCGGCCCTGTCGACCGAGCGGATGCCCATCATGCAGACATTGCCCGGCACAAGGGGCCAGTCATTCGCCGGGTAAGGCGCAAAATCGCCCAACCCGCAGGCATAGGCCATCGGCGTGCCGTGCAGGTTGCCGCTGGCGGTAGTCTCCAGCCGGTGCAGGTCGGGATGGGCGTCCAGCCAGATCACGAACAGCGGCCTGCCCAGTTCCGCCGCGCGGCGCGCCACGCCCGGAATCGTGCCCGCCGACATCAGATGATCGCCGCCCATGAAGATGGGCAGGTCGCTGTCCCGCGCCGCGGTGTAGGCTTGGTCCTGCAAAACCCCGATCCAGGCGCAGGCCTCGGCCAGATCGTGGATGGCCGCGTTCGGATGGGCCAGCGGCAGCTGCGGCGGGATCGACAGGTCGCCGCGGTCCGCCACCTGCCAGCCAAGCTCGCCCAGCGTCTCGCACAGGCCCGCCGTGCGCAGGCTTTGCGCCCCCATCACGCAGCCCCGTTGCGAGGCCCCGATCTGGATGGGTGCGCCAAAAATGATGCTGGTTCTGGCCATCGTTCTGTCCCCTGTCTGACTGTCCCGTGGCTGAGGGTGGCGCAAGAGGGCCGGGCCGTCCCTTGCAATACTGACCAGATCGCGCGATAAAATGATCAATCTGAACAGTAACGAAATCAAAATGACGCAGGCAGCGAGCATCGACCGCCGGATCATTGCCGCCCTGCGCGACAACGCCCGCATGTCGATTACGGAATTGTCCCACGCCCTTGGCATCTCGCGGACCACGGCCCGGCAGCGGATGGACGCGCTGATGACATCGGGGCGCATCCGCCGCTTCACCATCGAAACCGACGAGGGCTCGGCCGAGGATATCCGCGCCATCACCCTTGTCGAATTGCAGGGCAAGATGTCGCGCGCGGTGATCCATGCCCTCAACAGCATACCCGAGATCCACGCCGTCCACGCGACGAACGGCGCCTGGGATCTGGTGGTCGAGATCCGCACCGCCACGCTGGCCGACTTCGACCGCGCCCTGCGCGCGATCCGCGAGATACCGGGGGTCGTCAGCTCGCAGAGCTGCCTTCTGCTTGCCTATATGTCATGAAGGGCGTGGCCGGCTCCACCGGCGGCGCCGGGATTGCGCGGCAACCCAAGGCGCACCCTATTTCAAGATGTGCTTCCTGATCAGGTCCCGGAGGGTGTCGGCCGCGCGCGCGCGCAGGGCGGCAACTATCCTGAAATGCTCATCCGCCGACGCCTTTATGGCCGCCTGATCGGGCCATTGCGAAACCGGCGCCGGTGAGATCCGGATGCGCAGTTCCTCGATCTGGGACAGCATGACCGGATTGCGTGCGCAGCCCAGAAGGGTCCGGTGAAACTCGAGGTTGACCGGATAAAGCATCACATAACGCCCCTCCTCGGCCATGCGCAGGAAATCTTCGGCGAGCGATTGCAGAGCGCCGATCTCGGCCGCCGCGGCATTCTGGACGATCTGCGCGGCAAAGCCAGACTCGATCGTCGCGCGCAGTTCCAGCACATGCTTCGTCTCGTCATCGTCATGCGGATAGACGGAATAGCCCTTGTTCTTCTCGTGCCGCACGAGGCGCCGCACGGCCAGTGATTCAAGGGCCTTGCGGATGGTCGAACGACCGGCACCGTAGCGGCGCTGCAGGTCGATCTGCTTCAGCCATGCCCCCGGCGGAAAGCGCCCAAGACGCAGGTCCTCGGCAAGCTGGCCCGTCACATCCTCGATTCGGTCGTCCACCTGCGGTCCCTTCTTTCCTGCACCCAGACTCCACCCCCGTCGTGGCACACAAGGCTCTCCGGACTTTGGTGCCAATTTTATCGGCGCCGGGGCCAGTCCCTGCCCAGCATCGCAGCAGCCTATTTTTGAGCAGATCAGCCCAGAGCATGCAAGAAGTTATTGGCGCTAAATTTAAACCCGAAAATCAACGGCCTCACCCGGATTGGTCAGGAACATATGCGCGCGGGGCACAAATCGCTGTCATCTATCGTGGATCTGACCTGTTGACAGAAAAAACATCATGGCGGCTTATGGGTAAATTGGTGCCAATTTGGCGCGGATGGAGGACCAATGGCGAACGCGGACGAAATCTGGGATCTGGTCGAGAAGAAGGCACCACGCTTGTGCGCCCTTTCCGATGCGGTGTGGGAGACGCCCGAGACCAATTTTGGGGAATACGCCTCATCTCAGGCCCATGCCGACGCCCTGCGTGAGGAAGGTTTCACTGTCACGCGCGGGCTTGCGGGGATGCCCACGGCGATCCTGGGCGAGGCAGGCTCTGGCGGGCCGGTCATCGCGATCCTTGGCGAATACGATGCCCTGCCCGGCCTGAGCCAGCAGGCGGGGGTGGCCGCCAAGCAGCCCCTCGCCGAGGGCGCGCCGGGTCATGGTTGCGGTCACAACGTGCTTGGGGCGGGCTCCTTGCTGGCGGCGGTGGCGGTCAAGGACTGGCTTGCGGCGACGGGCAGGCCCGGGCGGGTGCGCTATTACGGCTGCCCGGCCGAGGAGGGCGGTTCGGGCAAGGGCTTTCTCGTACGCGCCGGACTGTTCGACGACGTCGACGTTGCGCTCTGCTGGCATCCCGGTGCGCTGGTGGCGGTCAATCCGCCGATCTCGCTGGCCTGCACCGAGATCCTGTTCAGCTTCGAGGGACGCTCCTCCCATGCGGCGGCCTCGCCCGAGCTGGGCCGCTCGGCGCTGGACGCGGTCGAGCTGATGAATGTCGGCGTGAACTACATGCGCGAGCACATGCCCTCGACGGCACGGGTCCATTACGCGGTGGTCGATGCCGGGGGGTCTGCGCCAAACGTGGTGCAGGCACATGCCGCCGTCCGCTATCTGATCCGGGCGCGCGAGCTGGATGAGCTGACTCCGCTTGTCGGCCGCGTCAAGAAGATCGCCGAAGGCGCGGCGCTGATGACCGAAACCTCGGTCACGAGCCGGATCCTGAGTGGCGATGCCAACCTGATGGGCAACTCCCCGCTTGAAGACGCGATGCAGATCGAGATCGAACGGCTGGGCCCGCCGCCCTTCGACCCCGAAGATCATGCGCTTGCACGCGCAATCCGTGCGACGCTGTCGCCCGAAGACATCCGCGCCGCCTTTACCCGCTTCGGTGTCGAGCCGGACATGGACCTCGCGCTGTGCGACCGGATCGTACCCTTGGGCCTCGGCCAGGGTCAGGGCGTCGGCTCGACCGATGTCGGCACGGTCAGCTGGGTGGTCCCGACGGTGCAGATCCGGGGGGCAACCTATGCCGTCGGAACCCCGGGTCACAGCTGGCAACTGGTTGCGCAGGGTAAGTCAGGCATCGCCCACAAGGGGATGGAGCAGGCGGCCAAGGCGATGGCCGCGCTGATGAAGCGGCTGTTTCTGGATGCGGGCCTGATCGCCGCCGCGAAAGCCGACCTTGTTAAGCGCCGCACCGGACGCCCGTTCGAAAATCCCCTGCCGGACGACGTACAGCCTTGCCCGCCGGTGGCGGCGGAATGACCGGCATCGAGACCTTGCTGAAAGGAGTGTCAGCCGACCGGATGATGGAGCATCTGGGCGAGCTGGCGCGGTTCGTCAAACTGTCCGGCACCGGGGCCGAGATGGAGAGCCTGCGTCTGCTGCGCGCCCGGCTGGATGAGATCGAATACTCGACCGAGATCCTTCTGCACGACGCCTGGATCAGCCTGCCCGGCGCGGCCCGGCTTGCAGTTACAGGTCGTGAAATACCCTGCATCACGCATTCGATGTCGGCGCCGGCCAAGGACCTGGTGGCGGAATGCGTCTGGGTCGGAGAGGGAACCGAAGCCGATTTCGCCGGCCTCGACCTGCACGGCAAGGTCGCGGTCGTGGAAGGCATCGCGCTAGAGGACGTCACGCGTCTCGCCCGCCGGGCCGGAGCGGTTGCCCAGATCCAGATCGATCCGACAGCGTCGCGCCATGAGATGTGTATATCCCCCGTCTGGGGCAGCCCGGGTCTGCACGACCGGCAGGCGCTGCCGACGACGGTTGTCGTCACCGTCTCGGGCCCGGACGGTGCATCCCTGCGTGCGGCCTGCAAGAAGGGTGAGCGGCCGCTGGCCCGGATCGGAGCTGAGGTGGAGACCGGCTGGCGCAAGATCCCGATCCTGGTGGCCGAGATGGGTTGCCAGAACGATGCGCCCTTCGTCATGCTCTCGGGGCATCACGATACCTGGCATTTTGGCGTGATGGACAATGGCTGTGCCAATGCGACGATGGTCGAGGTGGCGCGGCTTCTGGCCGGATGCCGCGCCGACTGGCAGCGCGGCCTGCGGCTGTGCATCTGGTCGGGCCACTCGCACGGCCGCTATGCCGGATCGGCCTGGTATGCGGACGAGCACTGGGACGAACTGGCGGCCCGCTGCGTCGCGCATGTCAACGTCGATTCAACCGGTGGCAGGGGCGCGGACCTGCTGACCCGCTCGGGCACATCGGCACAGCTTGCCGGCATCGTGGCCGACGCGGTGACGCGAGAGACCGGGCAGCGGCACGAAGGGCGCCGACAGGGGCGCGCCGCCGACCAGTCGTTCTGGGGCATCGGGATCGCCTCCTGCTTCGGCTCGATCAGCCATTGGTCCCGGATGCCGCCCGGCATGCCGGTCGCGCTTGGGCCTTTCTGGCACACGCCGGACGACCTGATCGAGCATGTCGACCCGGCGAACCTTGCCCGCGATACGCGGATCGTCCTCGACGTCGTGTCAAGGCTTGTGCTTTCCCCGGTCGCGCCGCTCGATCACCTGCGCTGGTGCGACGAGTTTTCAGCCGAGCTCGAGACGATCGCCGCCGCGCTTGGCCCGCGGATGGAGGTTGCCCCGTTGCGGGACCGGCTGGAGGAATTGCGGGCCGCGCTGCGGGCGACGGAGGATGCGCCCGATGCCATACGCACCGATGTGGCCCGCATTGCCGCGCAGGGGCTGATCCCCATCGACCATGTGGATGGCGACCGCCATGTTCCCGACCCTGCGCTGCCGCGCAAGCCGTGGGGCCGCCTCGATCCGCTGCGCTGCCTTGCCTCAGCACCCGCGGATCTCGAGCCCTTCGCCCGCGTAGATGCGAAGCGCTGCCTCAACCGCCTCTCCGAGGAAATGCGGCGGGCAGTGACAGACATAACGACAGCCCTAGGGCCCCTTCATCAACGGGAGAGACGGACATGAAACTTCAGACCCTTGCGGCGGCCTGCCTGTCGCTGGTGTTCGGCACCGCAACGCTTGCGCAGTCGCCGGTCAAGATCGGAATCGAAGGCGCCTTCCCGCCCTGGAATGCTCTTGACTCGCAGGGGAAGCTGAGCGGGCTTGACGTCGATCTGATCACCGACCTTTGCAAGCGGGCCGCGTTGGAATGCGAACTGGTGCCTGGTCCCTGGTCCGGGATGATCCCCGGCCTGAATGCCGGCAAATACGATGCCGTCATGACGATGGGCATCAATGACGAGCGCCGAAAGGTGATCGACTTCACCATCCCTTATGCGGCGGGCAACGGCACTTTCCTCGTACCCGCCGGCAGCCCCCTTGCAGCCCTGCCGATGAAGGGCGAGGCCCTCAACCTCAACGACAAGGCTCTCGCCGATCCGGTGATGGCCGAAATCGGCGAGAAGCTGGACGGGCTCTCCGTCGGCGTCGTCGGCTCGACCAGCCAGGAGCGGCTGATCGCCGCCTACTTCGGTGACCACGCCCAGGTGAGGACCTATGAAAGCGGCAAGATGCGCGATCTGGACCTGCTGTCCGGCCGGATCGACGCCGGCTTCGATAGCGGTGTCTATGCTGCCGCCACATATGGCACTGACGGCAGCGGAGAACTGGTGATGGCTGGTCCCTATGTGCGCGGCGCCATGCTGGCCACGAATGTGGCCATCGGTCTGCGCAAGGGCGAGGATGCGCTGCGCGAGAAATTCGACGCGGCGATCCGGCAAGCCGCCGAAGATGGAACCATCCGCCGCGTCTCGACGCAGTGGAGTCGTCTCGACCTTACGCCGCCGACCGACCAGTAACCGGACGGTTCCGGCTCCGCCCGCCTACGCGAGGTTCGAATGCAATATCCAGATTTCCTGGCCTTGTTCGGCTTTGGCCCGCAAGGCTGGGGCGCCGCATTGCTGCGCGGTGCCGGCGTGACTGTGCTGCTGGCGCTTTGTGGCTACGCGCTCGGCACGATGCTGGGAGGGCTTGCCGCCTGGGCCAAGCTTTCCGGGCGGCCGGTGGCCCGCGCCATCGCGTCGACCTATACGACGGTCCTGCGCGGCATTCCCGACCTGCTGGTGATCTACCTGTTCTATTTCGGCGGCAGCCAAGCGTTGACATGGCTGATGGGCCAGCTTGGCCGCCAAGGCTTCGTGGATCTGCCGGGCTTCGTTGCAGGGGCGCTGGCCATCGGCATCGTCTCGGGTGCCCAGCATACTGAGGTCTATCGCGGCGCCTTCCGCGCGGTGTCGACCGGCGAGATCGAGGCCGGGCGCGCTGTCGGCATGTCGCGCACGACCCTGGCCCGGCGGATCGTGCTGCCGCTGGTGCTGCGCCACGCGCTGCCCGGAATGGGTAATGTCTGGCAACTGACGCTGAAGGAATCGGCGCTGGTCTCGGTCACGGGCGTGGTCGAGTTGTTGCGGACTGCGCAGATCGGCTCGGGCTCGACCGGGCGGCCGTTCGACTTCTTCCTGGCGGCGGCCCTGCTGTATCTGGGCATCGCCTCGGTTTCGGGAGTGGTCTTCCATCGGGCGGAAGCCCGCACACAGCGCGGCCAAAGGAGATAAGCCATGGATGTAGCATTTCTCTGGCAGGCGCTGCTGACCCTTCTTCCGGGGGTTCCGCTGACCTTGCTGCTGGCCTCGCTTTCGGTGCTTCTGGGGTTCTTGATCGCGGCACCCGTGGCGGCGATGCGGCTGTGGGGGCCGCGTTGGCTGCGGGTTCTCGGCTCGGGCTATGTCTTCGCCTTCCGCTCGACCCCGCTGCTCGTTCAGATCTTCCTGATCTATTATGGCCTCGGCCAGCTTGAGTCCGTCCGCCACAGCTTTCTGTGGCCGGTCCTGCGGGAGCCGTTCTGGTGCGCCATCATCGCGCTGTCGCTCAATACCGGCGCCTATGGCTCCGAGATCCTGCGCGGCGGCTTCCTGTCGGTCCCCCACGGCCAGATCGAGGCGGCCCGTGCTGCAGGGATGGCCGGTTGGACCACCTTCCGCCGGGTGACCTTTCCGCTGGCGATCCGGCAGGCCCTGCCCGGATACGGCAACGAATTGGTGCTGATGGTCAAATCCACCTCTCTTGCCTCGATCATCACCTTACTGGAGATCACCGGCCTCGCCGCGCGGCTGATTTCCGAAACCTACCGGGTGATCGAGGTCTTCGTGGTCGCGGGCCTGATCTATCTGGCCCTCAACTTCGTCCTGACAACCTGCGTCGCGTTGATGGATCGCCGGCTGACGGCCCATCTGCGCCCGGTGAATACCCCTTCCATGCCCGGAGATCCCGCATGACCGACATCGCCGTTCGCACTCAGGGCCTGCGCAAGTCCTTTGGCTCGCACGAGGTACTCAAAGGCATCGACATCGAGGCCCGCAAGGGCGAGGTGATTGCCGTCTTGGGCTCCTCGGGCTCGGGGAAATCCACGATGTTGCGCTGTATCAACATGCTGGAAACTCCCAGTGCCGGGGAAATCCAAGTCGGCGATACGGTGCTGCGCGTGGTCCCGGACCGTCACAAGGGCACACGCCCGGCCGATCCGCGCCTGACGCGCGAGGTGCGCGCCCGCGTGGGCATGGTGTTCCAAAGCTTCAACCTGTGGTCGCACCGCACCATCCTGGAAAACGTGATGGAAGCACCGATCCATGTGCAGCGCCGTCCTGTCGCCGAAGTGCAGGGCGAGGCCATGGCGCTGCTTGAAAAGGTCGGGATCGCCGAGAAATGCCATGCCTATCCCATGCAGCTTTCCGGCGGGCAGCAGCAGCGGGCCGCCATCGCCCGCGCGCTTGCGCAGCGCCCCGAAGTGATGCTGTTCGACGAGCCGACCTCCGCGCTCGATCCCGAACTGGTGGGCGAGGTGCTCCGGGTCATGCGAGCGCTGGCCGACGAGGGGCGCACGATGCTGGTCGTGACGCACGAGATGGGATTTGCCCGCGACGTCTCGAACCGCGTCGTTTTCCTGCACCAGGGCGTGATCGACTGCCAAGGAACACCGGAAGAGCTGTTCGGCGGGCGCGGCTCGGAACGCTTCACGCAGTTCGTGAACGCCTAAGAGAACCAAGAAAGACCAACAGGAGAAGACAGATGACACTCACCTCGATTGCCCGGCGGGCCTTCCTCGCCGCTTTGGTGGCGGCTGCGGCCATGCCTGCCCAGGCGCAGGAAAAGCGCCATGTCACGATTGCGACCGAGGGTGCCTTCGCCCCGTGGAACATTACCCGCGCCGACGGCACTCTCGACGGGCTCGAAATCGACCTTGCCGCCGACCTCTGCGCACGGATGCAGATCGAATGCACCGTCGTCGCCCAGAATTTCGACGGCATTATCCCAGGCCTGCTGGCCGGGAAATACGATGTCATCATGGCGGGCATGTCGGCCACGCCCAAGCGTGAGGAGGTCGTGGCATTCAGCCAGCCCTACGGATCGACCGGACAGGGCTTCGGCGTAATGAAGGACGGGCCGCTGGCGACGCTGCCCATGCAGGGGGATCTGTTTTCGCTGGTGAAGGATCCGGGCGGCGCGCAGCAGGCGGTCGAGGTGCTGCGGCCCTTGCTGGAAGACAAGGTGATCGGCGTGCAAACCTCGTCCATCGGGGCACGCTTCATCCAGGAGAACTTCGGCGATATCGTCACGATCCGCGAATACAAGTCGACCAAGGACCATGATCTGGATCTGAAGGCCGGCCGGATTGACGCGGTCATGGCCTCACCCGCCTATCTGATGACCGCCATCGAAGAACCGGGCAACGAGGGCATGACGATGGCCGGCCCGCGCTTTCAGGGCGGCATCCTTGGCAAGGGAAGCTCGGCCGCATTCCGAAAGCAGGACACCGAACTGCGCGAGATGTTCGACAAGGCCATCGGCGAGGCCAAGGCGGATGGCACGATGAAGCGCCTGTCCGAGCAGTGGTTCGGCTTCGATGTCACCGTGTACTGAAAGCCTGCGGCTGTTGCCCCCGAGCGCTATGTCCATCTGACCGATTCCTTGCCGCGCAGCCGGTCGGCTGGCGCTTCTTCCTCAAGCACCAGATCTTTGCCGAGGTCGCCGCCGGGGACCTGCCCGCCCTCTTTGCCCGCCTGCGCGCGGCCCATGCGCTCTGATCGTGCAGCGGGGGCGGGCTGATGGGGAATGCCCCGGACCGTCTGCCAGGGTCCGCAGCCGCTGGCCGGCCAGGCCGCGATCAATCCAAGTTTCGCACCATTCCGGATGCCGCGCCGGCAGGTGCTGACTTGATCTGCGGCGCGGCTTGCCAATATGGTAATGAGAAGAGCTGATTTGTAAGGAATGACGGCATGCAGGAATCGACAGTGACCATCAAGGGTCAGACGACCCTGCCGCGCGATGTCAGGGCGGCGCTCGGCCTCAAGAGCGGTGACAAGGTGCGCTATGTCGTGATGAACGGCGAAGTGAGGCTGCTGAAGGCGCGGCCCGTCGCCGAGCTGGAAGGCGTGCTGGCCCGGCCCCATGCAGAGCCGGTTGGCCTCGATGCGATGGACGAGGCCATTGCCGCTGGCGCAGCGGACGCGCCACGCCGCACCAAATGATTGCCATCGACACCAATGTGCTGGTTCGGTTCCTGGCGCAGGATGATCCGGCGCAGGCTGCCGCTGCGAACGATTTCATGCGCAGCCTTTCTGTGGAGGCACCGGGGTTCATCGGCCGTGAAGTTATGGTCGAACTGGTCTGGGTGCTTGAACGGGCCTATGGCCACGGCCGCGCCGCGGTCTCTGCGGCACTGGAAGGTCTCCTCGCTGCGGTCGAGCTTGAGATCGAGGCGGCGGATGATGTGGGAACAGCGCTTTTTCGGTATCGCGACGAGGGATTTGGATTTGCAGATCTGATGATCGCCGCGGCGGGGCGCCGCGCTGGCGCCGCCTCGCTGGTGACCTTCGATTGCAAGGCGGCGCGTTTGCCCGGGGTGGATCTGCTGGCCGTCTGACGGCATATGTGGCTTAGCGTCGGCTAGATTGTTCGACCGCCCATCTTTTCGGTGTCATTTATGTATTGTTTTCCAACTGTTGGATCGTGCCTCCCATGGTTGCATAACGACATGTTCCACGACCAGCATTACGCAGATGAAGGCAACAGAGTACGCAATCACATGCGCTGTTTGGAACTGCTGAAAATATAGGTGGATGCGAATGCCGATGCCGTTGGACCGGCCGAGGAACTCGACGACGAGGACGAGCCAGCATGGCGCTGGTTCAAGCCCGCCGGCGAGGGTACGCGGTCAGGACAGCAATACGGCGATCGGAAGCCGCTATCGCGGCGCTCAACCGAGAACTCGGTGACGCCCAAGGCACCGCCCCGACGTAAGTAGCAGACGATACTAAAGCAGCC
>Ga0209024_1000449_pt1 | contig 69818 bp, 63 predicted proteins | sample AutmiccommunBRH5_FD_187380 | JGI IMG/M metagenome (GOLD analysis project Ga0209024, IMG submission 187380) | Deep subsurface microbial communities from Mt. Terri, Switzerland - Autotrophic microbial communities BRH/5 (SPAdes) (version 2) | ecosystem: Environmental > Aquatic > Deep subsurface >... | reverse complement strand
TGACCCTGGTCGCAACCCGTGAGACCAATGCCGACGGGCGCTGCGACAGTCCGTTGCTGGAAGGTGCGGATTACCTGTCCGGTGTCTATCAGCTGCAGTTCAGTGCCGGCGACTACTACCGCCGCCGAGGTGTGGCCCTGGCGGATCCTGCGTTTCTCGATGTGGTGGTGCTGCGCTTTGGGATCGATTCGGCGCAGGATTTGCCCGCCGTAATGGCGGGTTTTTTATGGGTTGAGTTTGGTTGGCGTGAGGCGCTCGACGCTGGTTTTTAGCCTGAGTGGCCTAGGCACCTGTGGCGTGAGGTTCGTGCGATGGCGCCGCGCTTTCCTCGGCCCGACCGGCAGGTTGCGCCTCTCACGGCGCGTCACTTTTCTTGCTTGGCCAAGAAAAGTAACCAAAAAAGAAGGCCACCCCGGCATCCGGTCCTTCGCTGCGCGAAGGGTTCCCTCACTCCATCGCCATTGCAGGGGCACGCTGCGAAGGGCATCCATGGCCCATCACAGCTCTCGCGGCATCCATGCCGCTCAACCCTTCCATGACGATTACGCTCGGCCTACTGACGGGCCTCAGTGTCCGAGTCGCCTATGACTTCTAAGCGACGAAAGAAAACGCATTGCTTGCTCCTACTTGCACGGCCTGGCAGGCAACGTTCATCTTCCGCGACTGGAAAAAGTGAATTGCCAGCAGGGCGGAACCAATGCCTCAGCCAGGAGCCTGGCTAAGGGGCAAGCTGCAGAGCGCTACCGGCTCATCAAAGACGCCGCCCCCGCGCCCCCAAACAGCGCCGCACTTGTCCGGTTGAACCACACATGCCCCTTCCCGGTGCGCAGGTAACGTGCCGCCCCCTGCGCGCCCAACCCGTAGGCCAGCTTGCAGAGCAGATCGAGCACGGCCCAGGTAAGGATCATCACCAATAGCTGCGGCAGCAAAGGCTGCCCCGCGCTGAGAAACTGCGGTAGAAAGGCGGCGAAGAAGAGAATGTCCTTTGGATTGCTGCCACCAAGGATGAACGCCCGGCCGAACAATCGACTGAAACGTGGGGCGAGGGCGGGGCTTTCGATCTCGTGGGCGGTGGGTGTGCGCCGGGCTTCCTTCCAGCTCTGCCAGGCGAGGTAGAACAGGTACAGCGCACCGACCAGCTTGAGCGTGCTGAACAGCCGCTCCGAGGCCATCAGTAGCGCGCCAAGCCCCAGCGCCGAGGCGCTGAGCAGGGCGATGGAAGCTGTCACGCCGCCGAGGAAGGCCGGCCAGGAACGGCGCACTCCGTAGTTCAGGCTGTTGCTGATCATCAGTAACGACAGCGGCCCGGGGATCAGGATCACCACCAGCGCCGCACCGGCGAACAACAGCCATATTTCCAGGGTCATGACGGCCTCCTTCAGCCAATGCAAAAGCCCCACTGCGGAGCAGTGGGGCCGTAGGTGAGCCGGGCGCTGCCGGCCCGGTTCAGAGAAACGCGAACTTGGCGATGAATATCACGCACAACACATACAGACTGATCGATACCTTGTCGCGCTGGCCAGTCAACAGCTTGAGCGTCGCGTAGGTCAAGAAGCCCAGGGCGATACCGTTGGCGATGGAAAAGGTCAACGGCATCATCACCACGGTGACGATGGCCGGGATGGTGTCGGTGTGGTCCTTCCAGTCGATATTCGCCAGGCCGCTCATCATCAGCATCGCCACGTAGATCAGCGCACCGGCTGTGGCATAGGCGGGAATCATGCCGGCCAGCGGGGCGAAGAACATGGCAATCAGGAACAGCACGCCGACGGTCACTGCGGTCAGCCCGGTGCGGCCGCCGGCGGCGACGCCCGCGGCGCTTTCCACGTAGCTGGTCACTGGCGGGCAACCGACGAAGGCGCCGACCACGCTGGAGCTGCTGTCGGCCTTCAGCGCGCGGGAGAGGTTCTCGATCTTGCCGTCCTCATTGACCAGGTTGGCACGGTGGGCGACGCCCATCAGGGTGCCGGCGGTGTCGAACATGTTCACGAAGAGGAAGGCGAGGATCACGCTGACCATCGCCACATTGAGCGCGCCGGCGATATCCATGGCCAGCCAGGTCGGCGCCAGGCTCGGCGGCATCGACATCAGGCCGTTGTACTCGACCAGACCAAGCGCCCAGCCGATACCGGTGACCACCAGCATGCTGACCAGGATCGCACCGAAGACATTGCGGTGACTGAGCACCGCGATCATCAGGAAGCACACCGCGGCCAGCAACGCCGACGGCTCGGCGAACGAGCCCATGGTCAGCAATGTTGCCGGGCTATCGACGACGATGCCGGCGGTCTTCAGGCCGATCAGGCCGAGGAACAGGCCGACGCCAGCGCCCATGGCGAAGCGCAGGCTCATGGGGATGCTGTTGAGCAGCCATTCGCGGATGCGCGACAGGCTCATGATCATGAAAAGCACGCCGGAGATGAACACCGCGCCGAGCGCGATCTCCCAGCTGTAGCCCATCTCGCCGACCACCGTGTAGGTGAAGAAGGCGTTGAGGCCCATGCCTGGCGCGAGGCCCACCGGCCAGTTGGCGTACAGCCCCATCAACAGGCAGCCGAGCGCCGCGCCGATGCAGGTGGCAACGAAGGCAGCGCCGTGGTCGATGCCGGCGTCGGCCATGATGTTCGGGTTGACGAAGATGATGTAGGCCATGGTGACGAAGGTCGTCAGGCCGGCGAGCAGTTCGGTGCGGATACTGGTGCGGTGTTCGCTGAGCTTGAACAGGCGGTCCAGCCAAACGGGGGCGGTGCGCTGCAAGGGTGCTGCCTGGGGCTTGCGCTTGATGCTTTCCACTGGGCGTTCCTCATCGTTCTTGTTGTCGATCACCCGGAGTGTGAGTACTCCCGAGGGGCGGGTGATGGTGGGCCATCTGCATCGGTAGTTGACCGAAAGGTCAGAAAGGCTTCCCGGATTATGCTTTTGTATACAAGAATTGCAAACAATAAATCGGTGGTCCCGCTGAATTCGCGTGGCCTGTGCTAGTTGACGGATTTGCGCGTAGGAAAACTTGAGGCTGTGAATTGTGCACAAGGTTAACGGCGTTTCAGCGTATTTATTTGTCCAGCGAACTGCCAGTAGCGGCGCGAACCCAGTAAAGTTCGGCGTTGCCGACACCTCATTTGCGAGCCATCGATGAACGAACAGTTGCAGCCCCTGAAGAAGCCGACCAAGACCGGCAAGACTCGCACCGGGACGCAGGACGATATCGTTTATGCGCACATCTTCGATGCCATCCTCGAGCAGCGTCTGGCGCCGGGGACCAAGCTCAGCGAAGAGGCGCTCGGCGAGATATTCGGCGTCAGCCGCACCATCATCCGCCGCGCGCTGTCGCGCCTGGCCCATGAAGGGGTGGTGCTGCTGCGGCCCAATCGCGGCGCGGTGGTGGCCAGTCCGAGCGTTGAAGAAGCGCGGCAGATCTTCTTCGCCCGCCGTCTGGTGGAAAAGGCCATCACCGAACTGGCCGTGCAGCACGCCAGCGACGCGCAACTCGCCGAGCTGCGGCAGATGGTGACTGATGAGCGTGATTGCTTCGACCGAGGCGATCGCGGGGCGGGCATCCGCCTGTCCGGCGAATTTCACCTCAAGCTGGCGGAGGCGGCGAAGAACGCGCCGCTGGTGAGCTTCCAGCGCAGCCTGGTTTCGCAGACCTCGCTGATCATCGCCCAGTATGAAAGCGGCAATCGCTCGCACTGCTCGTACGACGAACACAATGAACTGATCGACGCCATCGCTGCCCGCGACAGTGACAAGGCGGTGCGCCTGATGATGCACCACATGGACCACATCGACAGCAAGCTCAACCTCGAGGAAGACAGCGCCTCGGGTGATCTGCATGCGGTCTTCTCGCACCTGGGCCTGGCGAAGAAGAAGCCTCGCACGGCTCGCTAGCGTTACCCCGCGCGCTGACTCGTTCTGAGTCAGCGCCGTCAGTCATCACCTGCCGCGGTGGCGGCAGAGCCATGCCGGCCTGCCAGCGCCGGTCGCCCGCCAGGACCGCACGCTGCAACCCGATTCAGCACTGATCACGGCATCAGTACGCTTCCCGACTCCGATCCGATGCGCATAGCCGCGCTGTTCAGTGAATCAGCTTGAATTTATCTCGTTAGTGTTATGTTATAACTATTACATGTTGCGCATTGGCGTCTCTCGTTCCTGTTTATCCAAGGCGAGCGGTGCGCATTGTCTGGTTTGGAATCCTGAACACCGAGGTAACGATGATCGAATGCCACGGCCTGCAATGGGGCTCGGGTAGGCACCCGCTTACGCCGCCATTGGATCTGCGGTTGGCTGCGGGCAGCCTGACCGCTGTCATCGGCAGCAACGGATCGGGCAAGAGCAGCCTGCTCAAGGTGTTGGCCGGGTTGGATCGGCCGCTGGCTGGGCGGGTCGATGTGCGCGTACCGCGCATGGGCGGGGTGGCTTATCTACCGCAACAGCAGCATTTGGATAGGCAGTTTCCGATCCGACTTGCCGAACTGGTGAGCGCCGGTTTCTGGCGCAGCCGGCTCGGGCGTGACGAGCGTCGGGCGCGGCTGCGCCAGACGTTGGCGAATTGGGGCCTGCTCGATCTGCAAACCCAGGGGCTGCATGCGTTGTCCGGCGGCGAGCTGCAGCGCGCCTTACTGGCACGGCTGAGCCTGACCGATGCTCAGGTGCTGTTGCTCGACGAGCCCGAAGCGGCACTGGACGATGTCGGCCTGGGCTTGCTCTGGCAGCACATCGAGCGTTGGCAGCAAGAGGGCAGAACCCTGGTGCTGGTCAGCCATAACCTTGGTGGGCTGATCCGGAAGAATTGTGATGGTCTGTTGATCGCCCGCAGCGGCTGCATCAAGGCACCGATCCGCCAGTTCGCGGCCGAGCGGCAACGGCTCGGGCAGGTCGCGTGATGCCGGACCTGCTCTGGGCGCCGTTCGGCGAGTTCGCCTTCATGCGCCGGGCGCTGTTTGGCGGCGTTGCGCTTGCCTGCAGCGCGGGGCCGCTGGGCGTATTTCTGATTCTGCGTCGAATGAGTCTGATCGGTGATGCCATCGCCCACGGCATCCTGCCCGGTGCAGCATTGGCGTTCTGGCTGTTCGGCTTGAGCCTGCCAGCATTGACCGCGGGCGGCTTGGCCGCCGGTCTCGGTATGGCGGGCGCAGCGGCCTGGGTCACACGGCGCACCGGGCTACGCGAGGACGCTAGCCTGGCCGCGCTGTATCCGATTTCGCTGGCCAGCGGCGTGCTGCTCCTTGGTCTGGCCGGGCGCAAGCTGGATCTGCTTCACCTGTTGTTCGGCTCGGCGTTGGCGGTCGATACCGCGACCCTGTACGGCATGCTCGGCACCTCGGTGTTCAGTCTGGTGGTGCTTGCGCTGAGCTATCGCGCCCTGGCGCTGGACAGCCTCGATCCGCTGTTCCTGCGCAGCATCAGCCGCTTCGGCCCACTGGCGCATGCCGCGTTTCTGACGCTGGTGGTACTCAATCTGGTGATCGGTTTCCAGGCCATCGGCGCGTTGATGGTGGTGGGGCTGATGATGCTGCCGGCTGCCGCCGCGCGCTTCTGGAGCCGACGGTTGTTGATCCTGTTACCGCTTGCCGCGCTGATCGGTGCGGTGTGCGTATGGTTCGGTCTGGTTCTTTCCTTCTACGCCAGCTTGCCCAGCGGGCCGTGCATCGTACTCCTGGCCGGCGCTTTCTATCTGTTCTCGCTGGTGGCGGGCCCGGTAAATGGCCTGCTGCGCTCGCCCCCTTTCCCCGTCACCGTTTGAGGTATACACATGCGTTACCTGCTTATCGCGCTGGCCCTGTGGCTCCCGCTCTCACTGCAAGCTGCTGAAAAACTGCAGGTGGTGACGAGCTTCAGCATCCTCGCCGACCTGACCCGCGAGGTGGGTGGCGAGCATATCGAGCTCACCAACCTGGTCGACGCCGATGCCGATGCTCATGTCTACGAGCCCAGCCCGGACGACGCCAAGGCTCTGTTGCGCGCCGACCTGATCATCGCCAATGGCCTGGGCTTCGAACCCTGGCTGGAGCGCCTGCTGGCCAGCAGCGAACCCAAGGGCAAGCGCATCGACGCCAGCGCGGGTGTCGTTCCGCTGATGCTGGATGAAGATGGCGAGGCGGTTCCTGACCCTCACGCGTGGCAGAGCCTGACCAATGCCGAAATCTACGTGCGCAACATTGCCAAGGCGCTTGGCGAACTGGACCCGGCCAACCTCAATGTCTACATCGAGCGCCGCGATGCCTACCTGACGCGCCTGCACGCATTGCTGAAGAAAGCCGACGCGCAGATTGCCGGTTTGCCGACAAGCCAGCGCAAGGTGGTGACCAGCCACGACGCATTCGGCTACCTGGGGCAGGCCTGGCAGCTGAAGTTCATCGCGCCGCAGGGACTGTCCACCCATGACGAGCCCTCGGCGGCGGAAGTCGCGGCCTTGATCCGGCAGATACGCAGTGAAGGGGTGCGGGCCGTGTTCGTGGAGAACATCCGTGATCCGCGGCTGATCCGACAGATCGCCGACGAAGCCGGCGCCAAGGTCGGCGGCACGTTGTATTCGGATGCGCTGGCCAGCGCAGGGCCGGCCAGCACCTATCTCGGGATGTTTGAGCAGAACCTCGACACGCTGATGGCCGCGCTCAAGCCGTAAGGTCGAGCGCGAGTCATTGATCGCTGCTCACCAAGATCCGTGCGATCCGGCGGTGGATGTAAAAAGCGACATCCACCCTACGAACGGCGGCTGTGGTTCCCGTCCGAAGCGCGGATCACGCTTCCCCGATCAGCGCGCTCATCAAGCATGGAGACGACCGTTGATGATCAGGTTCGCGATCAGCTGTTCAGCAACCCTTGCGGTGCACTGAAACCCCGGCGGCGAAGGTCTCCTTCACCGCGCGGTCGTCGCCGAGGATCATCAGGGCGAAAAGCTTTTCCTGCAGCGTTGTCGCCTGGCTCAGGCGGTAGTCGATCAGCGGCGTTGCCTTGTAGTCGAGTACGACGAAGTCGGCATCCTTGCCCGGTTGCAGGTTGCCGATCTTGTCGTCCAGGTACAGCGCCCGCGCGCCGCCGAGGGTGGCGAGATAGAGTGCCTTGAATGCATCGAGCTTCTGGCCCTGCAGCTGTAGCACCTTGTAAGCCTCGTTGAGGCTGGCGAGCTGCGAGAAGCTGGTGCCGCCGCCGACGTCGGTGCCCAGGCCGACGCGCACACCAAAGCCTTCCACCTTGGCCAGATCGAACAGCCCGCTGCCGAGGAACAGGTTGGAGGTGGGGCAGAAGGCAACTGCCGAGCCGGTCTCGCCGAGGCGGTTGCACTCGTCATCGCACAGGTGAACGCCGTGGGCGAAGACCGAGCGCGGGCCGATCAAACCGTGGTGGTCGTAGACGTCCAGATAGCCCTTGCGCTCGGGGAATAGCTCCTTGACCCATTCGACCTCCTGCTTGTTCTCGGAGATATGGGTGTGCATGTACAGGTCGGGGAATTCGGCGAACAGCTTGCCGGCCAGGGTCAGCTGCTCCGGCGTGCTGGTCGGGGCGAAGCGTGGAGTGACGGCGTAGTGCAGACGGCCCTTGCCGTGCCAGCGCTCGATCAGCTCGCGGCTGTCGGCATAGCCGGACTCGGCGGTGTCGGTGAGGAAGTCCGGTGCATTGCGATCCATCAGCACCTTGCCGGCGATCATCCGCAGATTGCGCTTTTCGCAGGCCTCGAAGAAGGCGTCTACCGATTGCTTGTGCACCGTGCCGAACACCAGCGCGGTGGTAGTGCCGTTGCGCAGCAGCTCGCCGAGGAACAGCTCGGCCTGCTCGCGGGCATGTGCCATGTCGCTGAAGCGACCCTCGTTGGGGAAGGTGTAGGTTTCCAGCCAGTCCAGCAGCTGCGCGCCGTAGGAGCCGATGACGCCGACCTGCGGGTAGTGGATATGGGTATCGATGAACCCAGGAGTGATCAGCGCGTCCGTGTATTCGATGACTTCGGTGCCGGCGGCCAGGGTCGGCAGCAGCTCGGCGGCATGGCCGATGCGTGCGACCTTGCCGTCCTCGACGATCAGCAGGCCGTCCTCGAAGTATTCATGGGATTGCTCGATGCCCACGTCGCGCGGGTCGGCGAGGCAGTGGAGCAGGGCGGCACGGTAGGCTTTGGTGCTTGGCATGGTGACTCTCGGAACTCGTTGTGTGAGGTGATGCGTTGACATGGGCAGGCCGTCGCCGGAGGTGTGCCTGCCACAAGGTCGGGTGTCAGTTGGTCTGGGCGCGGCGCGAAGCGGGGACTAGCATCGGTACCGGCTTTTCACCGTCCGCGGTCTTTTCGCCACCCTTTTCACCGAAATGCGCGTTGTAGGTGGCGATCACTTCGCCGGCGATGGACACGGCGATCTCCATCGGCAGCTTGCCCTTCACCTCGGCGATGCCCATCGGGCAGCGCATGCGTTGCACCGTTTCGGCCCCGAAGCCACGGTCCCGCAGGCGGTGTTCGAACCTGGCGCGTTTGCTTTTCGAGCCGATCAGCCCGTAGTAGGTGAAATCGTTGCGCTTGAGGATCGCGGCGGTCAGCTCCAGGTCGAGCTGATGATTGTGGGTCATGACGATGAAGTAGCTGCCGGCGGGCATGTTATCCACTTCCTCGACCACATCGTCGTTGACCACCTTTTCCACGCCGCGGGGAATCTCGGCGGGGAATTCGTTATCGCGCGAATCGATCCAGCGCACCTTGCACGGCAGGCCGGCCAGCAGCGGCACCAGCGCGCGCCCGACATGCCCGGCACCGAACACGGCGATATGCGCCTGCGGCTGGCCCATGGGCTCGAACAGCAGCACCGTGGCGCCACCGCAGCACTGACCGAGGCTGGCGCCGAGGGAGAAACGCTCGAGACGGGTGTCGTGGCTGCGCTTTTCCAGCATTTCGCGGGCGATCTGCTGGGCTTTGTATTCAAGATGGCCGCCGCCGATGGTGTCGTACAGGCGCTCACGGCTGACTACCATCTTCGAGCCGGCGTTGCGCGGCGTCGAGCCGCGCTCCTCGATGATGGTCACCAGTACGCAAGGTTCGCCTTGGTGTTGCAGGTCGGCGAGTGCTTCGATCCAGGCCGTGTTGCTCATGTCTCTATACCTCGTAGGGTGGAAGGCGGCGAAGCGTCTTCCACCAAAACGATCAAGTTGTGTCGATGGTGGACAAGCACAGCGTTGTCCACCCTACGTCAGGCCAGGGTCGTCTGCGTTGCCGCTGACTTGCTCGCCGCCTGCTTCAACTTGCGCATCTGCTCCACGCCCCAGAGCACGCGCTCGGGGGTTGCCGGGGCATCGATCTGCGGCTGCGCCCGGTAGTCGGCCAGGCTCGCCACCGCATCCTTGATCGCGCACCAGACCGAGATGCCGAGCATGAACGGCGGCTCGCCGACTGCCTTGGAGTGGAACACGGTGTCTTCGGGGTTCTTGCGGTTCTCCACCAGCTTCACGCGCAGATCCAGCGGCATGTCCGCCACCGCCGGGATCTTGTAGCTGGCCGGGCCGTTGGTCATCAGCTTGCCCTTGTCGTTCCAGACCAGCTCTTCCATGGTCAGCCAGCCCAAACCCTGGACGAAGCCGCCTTCGACCTGGCCGATATCGATGGCCGGATTCAGCGAGGCGCCGACGTCATGCAGGATGTCGCTGCGCAGCATCCTGTATTCGCCGGTCAGGGTATCGACGATCACTTCCGAGCAGGCAGCGCCATAGGCGAAGTAGTAGAACGGCCGTCCGCGCGCCTGGCTGCGGTCGTAGTAGATCTTCGGTGTGCGGTAAAAACCGGTGGACGACAGCGAAACCTGGCCGAAATAGGCCTGCTGGATCAGCTCATCGAAGCTGATGTACTGGTCGCGCAGGCGCACCTGGCCATTCTTGAACTCGATGTCTTCTTCGAATATCTGCCACTTGCGCGCGGCGAACTCCACCAGTCGCTGCTTGATGGTCTGCGCCGCGTTCTGCGCCGCTTTGCCGTTGAGATCGGTGCCGCTGGAAGCGGCAGTCGGCGAGGTGTTGGGCACCTTGTCGGTGTTGGTCGCGGTGATCTGGATGCGTTCGATGTCGACCTGGAACACCTCGGCCACCACCTGGGCCACCTTGGTGTTCAGACCCTGGCCCATCTCGGTGCCACCGTGGTTCAGGTGGATGCTGCCGTCGGTGTAGACGTGCACCAGCGCGCCACCCTGGTTGAGAAAGCTGGCGGTGAAGCTGATACCGAATTTCACCGGGGTCAGCGCCAGGCCCTTCTTCAGGATGGGGCTCGCGGCATTGAATGCGCTGATCTCTTCGCGTCGCTTTGCATATTCGCTGCTGGCTTCCAGCTCGGCGGTCATCTCCTCGAGCATGTTGTGCTCGACGGTCTGGTAATAGTGGGTGACGTTGCGCTCGGTCTTGCCGTAGTAGTTGCGCTTGCGCACCTCGAGCGGGTCCTTGCCCAGCTCGCGGGCCACGGCATCCATGATCTCCTCGATGGCGACCATGCCCTGTGGGCCACCGAAGCCGCGGTAGGCGGTGTTCGAGGCCAGGTTGGTCTTGCAGCGATGGCCGTTGATGGTGGCGTCGCCCAGGTAGTAGGCGTTGTCGGAGTGGAACATGGCGCGGTCGACGATCGAGCCGGAGAGGTCCGGCGAATAGCCGCAGTTGCCGGCCAGGTCGATCTCGATGCCGTGCAGCAGGCCGTCGTCATCGAAGCCGACGTCGTATTCGACGTAGAACGGGTGACGCTTGCCGGTCATGGTCATGTCTTCCATGCGCGGCAGGCGCATCTTGGTCGGCCGGCCGGTGAGGTGTGCGATCACTGCGCACATGCACGCCGGGCCGGCTGCCTGGGTTTCCTTGCCGCCAAAGCCACCGCCCATGCGACGCATGTCGATGACGATCTTGTTCATCGAGACGCCGAGCACTTCGGCGACCAGTTTCTGCACCTCGGTGGGGTTCTGCGTCGAGGTGAAGACGATCATGCCGCCGTCCTCGGTGGGCATGACCGAGGACACCTGGGTCTCCAGATAGAAGTGCTCCTGCCCGCCGATGTGCAGCGAACCCTGCAGCCGACGCGGCGCGCTGGCCAGGGCGGTGGCCGAGTCACCACGCTTGTGGGTGTGGCTGTCGAGCACGAAGTGCTTCTTGTGCAGCGCCTCGACCACGTCGAGCACCGGCTCCAGATCCTCGTATTCGATGATCGCAGCCATGGCCGCCTTGCGCGCGGTTTCCAGGCTGTCGGCCGCGACGGCGATCACCGGCTGGCCGATGTACTCGACCTTGCCGTCGGCCAGCAGCGGATCACCCGGCAATACAGCGCCGATATCCAGCTGCCCGGGTACATCCTGAGCGGTAATGGCGATGGCCACGCCCGGCACTTCATAACACGGCGCCGTGTCGATGCGGACGATGCGGGCGTGGGCCCGGTCGCTCATGCGCGCATAGATATGCAGCTGGTTGGGAAACTCCAGGCGGTCGTCAACGTACACCGCTTCTCCGGAGACGTGCTTGGGCGCGCTGTCGTGCTTGACGCTCTTGCCGACGCCGGTGACCAGATCCTCGGTAAACAGCGCCGCGATTTCTTCCTGAGTGCGGGTGGTTACGTGGTTAGACATAAGCGGTCACCCTCGTTTCGGTTTTCGGTGCGTGTTGTTCGAGGAAGCATTTACGCAGCAGGTTCTGCGCGACCAGCAGGCGATATTCGCGGCTGGCGCGGAAATCGGTCAGCGGCGTGAAGTCCTCGGCCAGCGCCTCGCAAGCGGCTTCCACGGTTTGCTGGTTCCACGGCGTGCCGTTCAGGGTCGCCTCGCAGGCCGCGGCGCGTTTTGGGATCGCCGCCATGCCGCCAAAAGCGACGCGGGCATCGGCGATCATGCCATCTGTGATTTTGAGATCGAACGCGGCGCAGACCGCCGAGATGTCGTCGTCCAGTCGTTTGGAAACCTTGTAGGCGCGGAACAGGCGATCCGGCGTGGCGCGCGGCACGATGATCTGTTCGATGAACTCGCCAGGCTGGCGTGCGGTGACCTTGTAGTCGAGGAAGTAATCTTCCAGCGGCAGGGTGCGGCTGACATCGCCCTTGCGCAGCACGACCTCGGCGCCCAGGGCGATCAGCAGCGGTGGGGCATCGCCGATGGGCGAGGCGTTGCCGATGTTGCCGCCCAGCGTGCCCTGATTGCGGATCTGCAGCGAGGCGAAGCGCTGCAGCAGATCGCCGAAGTCCGGGTAGTCGGCGGCCAGCGCGGCATAGCAGTCAGTCAGCGGTGCGGCTGCACCGATCTCGATATGGCGGTCGGTGATCTGGACCTGCTTCATCTCGGTGATCTGGCCAACATGGATCATTACCGGCAGTTCGCGATGGAACTGGGTGACCTCCAGGGCCAGGTCGGTGCCGCCGGCGAGCAGCCGCGCTTGCGGATTGGCGGCATACAGCTCGGCCAGCTCAGCGATGGTCAGCGGTGACAGGCTGCGCTTTTCGCCGTCGCTGAGTTCGGCCGTTTCACGCGGCGCGATGCGCTGCAGCTGGGCGATGGTCTCGGCTTCGCGGGCATCGAACTGGTCCGGCTGCTTAGCACAGCAGGCCTGTTCGGCGGCTTCGAGAATCGGGCGATAGCCGGTGCAGCGGCAGAGGTTGCCGGCCAGGGCTTCGTGGGTCTGGTGTGGATCGTAGGTCTGCACGCCGTCGCCGCGATTCTTCTGCAAGGCGAACAGGCTCATGACGAAGCCGGGAGTACAGAAGCCGCACTGCGAGCCGTGGCAATCGACCATCGCCTGCTGGACGCTGTGCAGCTGACCCTGATGCTTGAGGTCTTCGACGCTGATCAGTTGCTTGCCGTGCAGGGCGCAGACGAAGGTCAGGCAGGAATTCAGGGTGCGGTAGCGCAGCCGATCGCCGACCAGTTCGCCGACCACGACGGTACAGGCGCCACAGTCGCCGGAGGCACAGCCTTCCTTGGTGCCCGTCTTGCCGCGGTGTTCGCGCAGGTACTGCAGCACCGTGGTATTGGGGTCGAGAGTCTGCTCGCTGCGCAGCTCACGATTGAGGAGAAACTGGATCAAGGCGGTGCCTCCGACTGTTGTTGTTCTGACGCGCAAATTATCGCTATCTGACTTTTCGGTCAACTTATTCCTGACTCAAAAGTCAATGCGGCATGCGCGCGCAGGTCGGGCGAGGGCTGGGTGGCCATCGCCCGGTTTTTCCTACTGCAAGTAAAGCCCGCTCAGGCCGATTCGGCCTCGCTCTGCCGTCGGTAGGCGTAGGTCTCGGCGAAGCGTGAGAGCATGTACCGACTGCACGTGGTGCTCGGGTATTTCGGTGGGTTGTCGTCGCTGTAGCAGCCGGGCAGACAGCTGATTTCGGTGTCTGGATGCGGCTCGGCGAAGAATGGCATCGAATAGCGATCCACGCCCAGCGGGCTGATCACGCGATGTGGCGTCGACTTGTAACGATCATTACTCCAGCGCGCCATCATGTCGCCGATGTTGACCACGTAGGTGCCTTCGATGGGCGGCGCGTCGATCCATTCACCCTTGACGTTCTGCACCTGCAGGCCGCCGGCCTGGTCCTGATAGAGCAGGGTGACGCAGCCGTAGTCGGTGTGCGCGCCGGCGCCTTGCTGACGGGCGCTAGTGGCCGTCTGCCGGGGCGGGTAGTGGATCATGCGGAATACGCTGATCGGCTCGACGAAGCGCTTGTCGAAGAAGTCCCGCTCGATGCCCAGGGCGAGCGCGATGGCACGCAGCAGGGTGCAGGCGAGATCCTGCATGTCGCGGTAATGGCCCTCCATCAGCTCGGTCCAGCCTTCGATCTGGAGCGGATGACGGTTGGGCCCGCGCAGCGGCTTTTCGGCCGCCACTTCGGGGTGATCGGCAGGCATATGGAAACCCATGTCGAAGGTTTCCTTGAGGTCGCACGGCTGGCTCGGGTCGAGCTGCTCGGTAGCGACGGCACCGTAGCCGCGGTGGTGGCGGCTCTTGGTGATGTCGATCTTCAGCTTTTCTTCGGCGGGCAGCGCAAAGAAACGCTGGGCATGGTCGGTGAGGGTGGCGATGCGCTCGGTGCTGATCGGATGACCCTTGATGTAGAAGAGGCCCCACTCGCGGCAGGCGCGGTCGATCGCCTCGGCGACGGCCAGATGGCCGGCCTCGTCGGCGTTATAGAGCGGGGAAATATCGATGACGGGCAGTGAATTCATGGCTGACTCCGGTACGGCGCCGCCGGTCTTCTCGTACCGGCGGCTTTCGAGGGCAATGCCCCCTGCGTGCGGTTCGCCAGGTGGCGGGACGGCACGCAGATTCCGCAGTGCGCCGGCCGGACCGGCGCGGGTAACGCTTACTTCGGCATTTCAGCCTTGACGCCTTCGACGTAGTAATTCATCGAGGCGAGGTCCTTGATGCTGGCGGTCTCGCCCTCGGCGATGCGCACTTCGCCAGCCTGGTCCTTGATCGGGCCGGTGAACGGGTGGAATTCACCGCTCTTGATGCTGGCGATGATCGCTTCGGCTTCGGTCTTCACATCGGCCGGCACCAGATCGCTGATCGGCAGGCTGATGCTGTCCTGGGCCAGACCACCCCAGAAGTCTTCGGATTTCCAGGTGCCGGCCATCACCGCTTCGGCGGACTTGGTGTAGTGCGGGCCCCAGTCGTTGACGATGGAGGTCAGCACGGCCTTGGGCCCGAAGTGCTGCATGTCCGAGGCGTAACCGACCGAGTAGACGCCACGACGCTCGGCGGCCTGGATCGGCGCCGGGCTGTCGGTGTGCTGGAAGATCACGTCGACGCCCTGGTCGATCAGCGCGTTGGCGGCATCGGCTTCCTTGCCCGGATCGAACCAGGTGTTGACCCACACCACCTTGATCTCGGTGCCGGGGTTGTACTTGTCCAGCGCCAGCTGGATCGAGTTGATGTCGCGGATCACTTCCGGAATCGGGAAGGAGGCGATGTAGCCGACCTTCTTGGTCTTGGTCATCTTCGCCGCGAGGAAGCCGCCTACATAGCGGCCCTCATAGGAACGGGTCAGGTAGGTGCCGACGTTCTTCGCCTGCTTGTAACCGGTGGCGTGTTCGAAGGTGACCTTGGGGAATTGCTTGGCGACTTTCAGCGTGGGGTTCATGTAGCCGAAGGAGGTGGTGAAGATCAGGTCGTAGTCGCTCTTGGCCATGTTGCGGATGACCCGCTCGGCATCGGCGCCTTCCGGCACGTTCTCGACGAAGCTGGTCTTCACCTTGTCGCCCAGTTTTTCTTCCATGTACTTGCGGCCCTGCTCGTGCTGGTAGGTCCAGCCGTGGTCGCCGATCGGGCCGATGTAGACGAAGCCGACCTTCAACGGATCGGCGGCCGACGCCGCGGCGGTCGTCAGTGCGGCGCTGAAGCCGATCGCTGCGGCGAGTGCACGCAGCAGGGTTTTCCGAGTGTTGTTCTGCATGGCGGGTGACGCTCCTGTTTGTCTAGCTACAGAGCCTATGTTGGCTGATAGCTGGTTAGCAAAAAGCTGACCAACTGGACAGATACCTTCGTTGTGCCGGATTGCGGGCGCTTCGACTCGACGCTGATGCCTGGTCGAGGCTTGCGCTGGTGCGCCAGTAATCCACGGCGCCCAGCTTTGGTGCAAGCCTCGATCATTGCCGATTAGCCGTTTACCAGCTGCCGAGCCGCCTGCTGGTGATCGGCGATCAGCCCCTGTACGTCGAGGCCTTCGACCTGGCCGTCGATGACACGCCACTTGCCGCCAACCATCACCCGGTCGGCACGGTCGGCGGCGCACAGCAGCAGCGCAGCGACGGGGTCGTGGCTGCCGGAGAAGCGCAGTTCGTCGAGCCTGAACAGGGCGAGGTCGGCCTGCTTGCCAACCGCCAGCTCGCCGATGTCGCTGCGCCCGAGCAGGCGCGCGGAACCGTGGGTGGCCCAACCGAGGACCTTCTCTGGCGTGATCTTCTCGGCGCCGTAGCGCAGGCGCTGGATGAACAGCGCCTGACGCGCCTCGAGCATCATGTTGGAGGCATCGTTCGAGGCCGAGCCGTCGACGCCCAGGCCGATGATGGCGCCCTTTTCCTCAAGTTCCAGGGTATGACAGATGCCAGAGGCCAGGCGCATGTTGGAACTCGGACAATGGCAGATGCCGACCCCGGCCGCTCCCAGGCGGTGAATCTCCACCTGGTTGAAATGGATGCCATGGGCCAGCCAGGTTCGCGGGCCGAGCCAGCCGACGCTCTGCAGGTAGTCCACGGTGCGCATGCCGAAGCGCTTCGCGCAGAACTCCTGCTCGTCGAGTGTTTCGGCCAGATGGGTATGCAGACGTACGTCGCGCGCTTCGGCCATCTCGGCGCAGGCACGCATGATGTCGGTGGTGACCGAGAAGGGCGAGCAGGGCGCCAGGGCGATCTGGATCTGCGCGCCGTCGCCGCGCTCGTGGTAGCGATCGATCAGCCGCTCGCTGTCGGCAAGAATCGTCTCGGCGTCCTGCACCACGCTCTTGCAGGGCAGGCCGCCGTTCTCCTTGGACAGGTTCATCGAACCGCGGGTGAGCATGGCGCGCATGCCCAGCTCGCGGACGGCCTCGACCTGAATGTCGATGGCATCCTCGAGCCCGCCCGGAAACAGGTAGTGGTGATCCGCTGCCGTGGTGCAGCCGGACAGCAGCAGTTCGGCCAGCGCCACCTTGCTCGCCAGCTGTAGCGCCTGCGGCGTGAGCCGCGCCCAGACCGGGTAGAGGGTCAGCAGCCAGTTGAACAGCGGCTCGTTGACCACCGGCCCCCAGGCGCGGGTGAGGGTCTGGTAGAAGTGGTGGTGGGTGTTGATTAGCCCCGGCAATACCACGTGTTCACGGGCGTCGAAGGTCTCATCCACCGGCAGCGCGGGCGTGGCGCCGGCGGTTAGTAGTTCGGTGATGACACCGTCTTCGATCACCAGTCCGCCTGGGGCTTTCTGGCCGTTGGCAGTGAAGAGGGCGAGGGGATTCTTGATCCAGATTCGATGAGCAGCCATGGCCGGCTTTCTCCTGAATGGTTGAGTTCAGAGTAGCCAGCTCAGTTATGCCCTGTCTGCTGATCCAGGAGGCGGAGCGGTGGATGCCTCGCCGGGGGAGGAAGATAAAGGGTTTGGGGTGGGTTTGTCACAGGGCTGCCAAGGGTTGGGTAGCGGGAGCGGCCAATCCGACTCCCGAGATAACCCTCGTGGCCGTCATCACCAGGGCAGCGGATTGCCCTGGTAATCCAGGTACCGATGCCCACCCTGTCCAATGGCCTGGGTAACCTGCTCGAGCATACCGCGCGTGCTGGTCTCGACATCCAGTGGCGCCTGGTCGCCGCCCATGTCGGTCTTGACCCAGCCGGGATGCATCGACAGCACGGTCAGCCGGGTCTCGCCCAGTCCGGCGACGAAGGTACGGGTCATGTGATTCAGCGCGGCCTTGCTCGCGCCGTACAGGTCCATGCCCATGCCCGGACCGGTTTCGACGCTGCCGAGGATGGAACTCATAAAGACGATCACGCCCTGCGCAGGATCGACCAGCGGCAGCAACCGCTCGGCCAGGCGCACCGGTGCGACGGCATTGGTGAAGAACAGCTGGCCGACTTCCGTTTGAGTGGCTTGCGTGGCCGGTTTGTCCTGCGGGCCGGCGACGCCGGCGTTGACGAATAGCACGTCGAGTCTGGTACCGGCCAGGCGAGCGGCCAGCTGGTCTACGCTGCCTGCATCGTCCATATCCAGCGTTTCGACGCGCACCTGCGGTATCTGGCTGAGGGCTTCGGCGTGCTGCGGGTTGCGCACCGTGGCGATCACCTGCCAGCCTGCGGCGCAGAACTGTTTCGCCAGGCCGAGTCCCAGACCGCGGGAAGCGCCGATGATGAGTGCTGTTTTTTGCATGCTGCGTCCTCGGTAGGTCATGACTGACCGGCAAGAATAGCGCGGCTGCGAAGCGCGCGTGCAGCAATGCTGGGGTGCGACATCTGGTCGTCGTGCGAGTGTTGCAAGCGGTTTCGCGGCGGTGGTCATAGGGGCGCTGTTTCGGCTCTGATGGGCCTGCGTTGCCGGTGTTTCCGGCATCATCGAATCAAGATCAGGGGGATCCAATGCCCGACCCGCAAACACAGTCGAACCGCTGGCATGCTCGGCAGAGCGATGAGGCGTTGCTCGAACTGGAGTCCTCGAGCGCCGGCCTCAGCCACGAACAGGCCCGGCAGCGCCTGCTGCAATACGGTCCCAATCGGCTCGATGAGGCCAAGCCGGCGAGTGTCTGGCAGCGCCTGCTGCGTCATCTCAACAATCTTCTGCTTTATGTGCTGATCGCCGCGGCGCTGGTAACCGGCCTGATGGGGCATCTGGTCGACACCTTCGTGATCCTGGCGGTGGTGGTGGTCAACGTGGTGATCGGCTTCGTTCAGGAGGGCAAGGCGGAAAAAGCGCTGCAGGCGATTCGGCATCTGTTGGCGCCGCACGCGGTGGTGTTGCGCGATGGCCGCCAGCAGGACCTCGATGCCGCCGAGCTGGTGCCCGGGGATGTGGTACTGCTGGCTTCCGGCGACAGCCTGCCGGCGGACGTACGGCTGCTGCAGGCGCGCAACCTGCGTATCGACGAGGCGGCGTTGACCGGCGAATCGGTGCCAGTCGACAAGCAGGTCGAGGCCGTGGCCGCCGATGCTTCCATCGGTGATCGGCTTTGCATGGGCTATGCCGGCACGCTGGTGACCCAGGGCCAGGCGCGTGCGGTGGTGGTCGCCACGGGCGCGGCGACCGAGATCGGGCGCATCGGGACGATGCTGGAATCCGTCGAACAGGGCACCACGCCGCTGCTGCGCAAGATGTCCGATGTCGGCCGGGCGCTGACAGCCGTGATCCTGGCCGCGGGCGTGCTGCTGTTCCTGTTCGGCACGCTGGTGCGCGGCATGGGCGCCGGCGAGATGTTCATGGCGGCGGTGGGGCTTTCGGTCGCGGCGATCCCCGAGGGGCTGCCGGCGATCATGACCATCACCCTGGCCATCGGCGTGCAGCGTATGGCCAGTCGCAATGCGGTGATCCGGCGCCTGCCGGCGGTGGAGACGCTGGGCTCGGTGACGGTGATCTGCTCGGACAAGACCGGCACCCTGACGCGCAACGAGATGACGGTGCAGGAAGTGATCTGCGCCGGGCAGGCACTGGAGGTCGAAGGCGCGGGCTATGCACCGCAAGGTGCGTTGCTGTTCGAGGGCGTGGCAGTCGAACCGGTGGCGCTGGCAGCACGCACGCCGGCAGCCAGCGCGCTTGCTGAAGCCGCGGCGCTGTGCAACGACGCCAGCCTGCACGAGAAGGACGGACTGTGGACCCTTGCCGGCGACCCCACCGAGGGCGCGTTGCTGACCCTGGCGATGAAGGCAGGACTGTCGCCGGCCAACCTCCACGTCGACCGTCCGCGGCTGGACGTGATTCCCTTCGAGTCGGAACACCGCTTCATGGCGACCCTGCATGCCTGCGAAGGCGGCAGCGAAGTGCTGGTCAAGGGCGCGCCGGAACGGATCCTGGCCATGTGCGCGCGGCAGCTCGAGGCCGACGGCCAGGAGCGGCTGCTGGATCAGTCGCACTGGCATGAACAGGTCGAGGCGCAGGCGCGGGCCGGTCGTCGCGTGCTGGCGCTGGCGCGGCGCAGGCTGCCGGCTGGCAAGGAGGCGATCGAGCATGCCGACGTTGCCAGCGAGCTGACCCTGCTCGGGCTGGTCGGCATTATCGATCCGCCGCGTGACGAGGCGATCCGTGCAGTGGCGCAGTGCCGTGCAGCTGGCATTCGCGTGGTGATGATCACCGGCGACCACGGCGTCACTGCCAGTGCCATTGCCAGACAGCTGGGCATGGGGGATGACATCAAGGCGATCACCGGGCCGGAGCTGGAGCTGATGGATGAAGCGGCCATGCGCCAGGCCGTCGCCGAGGCTCGGGTGTTCGCCCGCGCCAGCCCGGAACACAAGCTGCGCCTGGTGCGTGCGCTGCAGGCCAATGGCGAGGTGGTCGCCATGACCGGCGATGGCGTCAACGATGCGCCAGCGCTTAAGCAGGCCGATGTCGGCGTGGCCATGGGCATGAAGGGCACCGAGGCGGCCAAGCAGGCCGGCGCCATCGTGCTGGCGGACGACAACTTCGCTTCCATCGCCCATGCGGTGGAAGAGGGGCGCACCGTCTACGACAACCTGCGCAAGACTGTGACCTTCCTGCTGCCGATCAACGGCGGCGAGTCGCTGTCGCTGCTGCTGGCGGTGCTGCTCGGTATCGCGCTGCCGATCACGCCGGTGCAGGTGTTGTGGGTCAACATGGTCAGCTCGGTGGCGTTGGCCATGGTACTGGCGTTCGAACCGACCGAGGCGGATGTAATGCAGAGGCCGCCGCGGCGGCCGGACGAGCCGATGCTGTCGCGCTTCGTCATCTGGCGGATCTTCTTCGTTTCCGCGCTGTTTCTCGCCGGCATCTTCGGCATGTACCAGTGGATGCTGACGCAGGGCGCGACGATCGAGGCGGCGCGCACCGTCGCAGTCAACACGCTGGTGTGCATGGAGGTGTTCTATCTGTTCAGCGTGCGTTATCTGAAGGCGCCTTCCTTCACCGTGCAGGGCGTCAAGGGTACGCCGCGGGTGCTGGTGGCGGTGTTCGGTGTGTTCGCCCTGCAGCTGATGTTCACCTATGCGCCGTTCATGCAGTCGCTGTTCGCGTCCGAGGCGTTGCCGCTGGCGACCGGTGTGCTGGTGGTACTGGCCGGGGTGGCCGTGCTGGTGATTCTGGAGATCGAGAAGGCGCTGTTGCGTCGGATGGGCGTCGGCCCGGCGTGAGCCGGGCTTGCGCAAAGGTCAGAGCGGCGGCAGATCTTCCATCAGGTCGGTCGTGTGCACGCCGGGGATATGCAGCTCGCTCTTGGCCAGCTGCTGGCCTTCCATCTGCGGCTGGGTCACCCAGGTGAGGATGTCGTAGTAGCGGCGGATGTTGGCCACGAAGTGCACCGGCTCGCCGCCGCGGGCATAGCCGTAGCGGGTCTTGCTGTACCACTGCTTCTGCGCCAGGCGCGGCAGCATCTGCTTCACGTCCAGCCACTTGTTGGGGTCCAGCCCCTCGGATTCGGCGAGTTTGCGGGCGTCTTCGAGATGCCCTCCGCCGACGTTGTAAGCAGCGAGGGCGAACCAGGTGCGATCGGGTTCCTGCACGCTTTCGGGCAGGCTGGCGTGCACCTTGACCAGGTATTTGCCGCCGCCCTGAATGCTCTGCACCGGGTCCAGGCGGTTGGTCACACCCATGGCGTTGGCGGTGCGCAAGGTCAGCATCATCAGCCCGCGCACGCCGGTCTTGGAGGTGGCCTCGGGCTGCCAGTGGGACTCCTGATAACCGATCGCGGCCAGCAGGCGCCAATCGATGCCATGTTTCCTGGCGGTCTCGCGGAAGGCTTTCTCGTAACGCGGCAGACGCTGCTGCAGATGCTTGGCGAAGGCGTAGGCGCCGACGTAGCCGAGCACGTCCACATGACCGTAGTAGCGTTCGCGCAGGCGCTGCAGCGTGCCGTTCTGCTGGGCCTGCTCGAGGAAGGAGTTGGCGGCCTCGAGCAGGCTGTCGTCCTCGCCCTTGGCCACGACCCAGGCCAGGCTGTTCTGCTCGCCGACATCGAAGCCGGCGCGGATGTTGGTGAAGTACACCTGGTTCATGGACATCTCGTTGGATTCCACCAGGGTCAGGTCGATCTGCCCCTCGTCGACCATGCGTAGCAGGTCGACCACTTCCACGGCGTCGGATTCTTCATAGCGCAGGTCGGGATATTCGGCCTGCAGCGTGGCGAGCTTCTCCGCTTGGCTACTGCCTTTGAGCACGAGGATGCGCTTGCCGATCAGGTCCTTGGGGCTGGTCGGACGGCGCTGGCCGCTGCGGTAGACGACCTGGGTGGTGACGTCCAGATAGGAGCGGGTGAAGCGTGCCAGTTCCTGCCGGCCTTCGCTGGCGACCAGGCCGGCGGCGGCGAGCGCCGGGCCGCCGGGCCGGTTGAGACGGTTGAAAATGTCTTCGATGTTGTCGGCGGTTTCGATCTGCAGCTCGACGCCGAGATTGCTGGCGAAGCGCTTGGCCAGCTCGTACTCGAAGCCGGCTTCGCCGTTGCGGTCCTGGAAATAGGTGGAAGGGCTGTTGCGGGTGATCACGCGCAGTACGCCTTCCTCCTGTATACGCTCAAGCTCGCTGGGCTTCTCGGCGCAGCTGCTGAGCATCAGGAAGAGTCCGGTCGCCAACAGCCAGATGGCGCAGCGCTTGCGGAACACGGTTTGGGCAAACATCGGCGCAGTATACGCAAAGGCGAACCGCCACCATATCTGGACAGCGGTCGGGCTCTCTGCTAAGCGAGCACCTTCCTACGGCAGGGGTGATGCTGCCAAACGACCGTGGCGCGCAAGTTCGGCATAATGCCGGCCCGTGCCGCCCACCGACTCCGAGAGTTTTGCGAAACATGACCGAGGTTCAGCCCAAGCCCTGGTTCGTCTATCTGGTGCGCGCCGCCAACGGTGCGCTGTACTGCGGTATCAGCGACGATGCGCAGCGTCGTTTCGCCGAGCACCAGCGCGGGCGCGGCGCGCGTTTCTTTCACTCCAGCCCGGCGCAGGCGCTGGTCTATGTCGAGACTTGCGCCAGCAAGGGCGATGCGTTGCGTCGCGAGATCGCCATCAAGCGCCTGAACAAGCGTGCCAAGGAGCGCCTGGTGAGCCTGGCCAGCCCCGTTGCGTGAATGACGCACCAATCAGCCGGTAGGCTCGGTGGAGCGGAGCGTCTAAGCTGATGCTCTTCCAACGGGGCGACGCCCCATCTCGAGACCTCTGGCGGAGCCTGTCATGCACGAGCTGATCCTGCACCACTATCCCACCTCGCCCTTTGCCGAAAAGGCGCGCCTGATGCTGGGGTTCAAGCAGCTGTCCTGGCGCTCGGTAATGATCCCTCCGGTCATGCCCAAGCCCGACCTGACCGCGCTCACCGGCGGTTATCGACGCACGCCGGTGTTGCAGGTCGGCGCCGACATCTATTGCGACACCGCCCTGATCGCGCGTCGGCTCGAGGCCGAAAAGACCACCCCGGCGCTGTTCCCGGAAGGCCAGGAGTTCACCGCCGCGACGCTTGCCCAGTGGGCCGATTCGGTGCTGTTCCTGAACGCCGTGAGCCTGGTGTTCCAGCCCGAATCCATGGCCGTCCGCTTCGCCCAGGTGCCCAAGGAGTTCGTCCAGATCTTCAGCAAGGACCGTGCGCAGCTGTTCTCCAACGGCTCGGTCAGTCGCGTTCCGCTGGAGCAGGCGAAGAGTGATTGGCCGACCTTCATGACGCGCCTGCAGCAGCAGCTGGCGCGGGAGGAGGGCGAGTTCCTGTTTGGTGCGGCACCGTCGATTGCCGACTTCGCCGTCGCGCATTGCCTGTGGTTCCTGCGTGCAACGCCGGTCACCGCGCCGCTGGTGGATGGCTACCCGGAGGTGGCGGCCTGGCTTGGCAAGGTACTCGGCGTGGGCCATGGCTCCAGCAGCGAGCTATCCGCCGAGGATGCGCTGCGCATGGCGCTGGAGGCCGAGCCTGCGCCGCTGCCGGACGAAGCATTCAGCGAGCCGAATGGTTTTCAGGAAGGGCAGAATGTGGCCATCGCCGCAGTGGATTACGGCGCCGATCCGGTCGAGGGTGAGTTGGTCTTCGCCGGTAGCGAAGAGCTGATCCTGCGCCGCAGCGATGACCGCACTGGGGTCGTGCACGTGCACTTCCCGCGTGTCGGCTATCGCATCGAGCCGCGCTGAAAACGCCTCAGTGCGGCGTCGGTGATTCGCCGGCGCGCAGCTTCGGCAGCTCGCGGGCGAGCGTGCGGAAGTAGGCGATGCGCTCGTAGCACAGCGTAAGCTCACCGCTGATGCGGTTGAACCAGGCGTCCGGCGCGCCGCAGGTGGACATGCGCAGGGTCAGGTCGCGGGGCAGCTCGAAGGCATCGCTGGCCTTCGCCGCGACCGCTTCCAGCTCGCCGCTGGCGCGAATCTTTTCCAGCAGTTCGGCACCACCCGGCAGATGTCCGGGGGGTGTGTCGTAGATCACCTGAATGCGGTGCCGCGCCGGTCGCTCGTCGCTGCGGCCGAAGTGCTCGCGAAACCACTGCACTGCGTGGGCCGCCTGTTCGTATTCCTCGGGACAGTACAGCGCGCGCTCCACCGGCAGGCCGCTGACTTCCAGCACCCAGTCGAGCCGATCCGGGTCGCTGCCGTAGGCCAGGCAGGCGATGTTGTAGAAGCGCTGGGCGTCCAGTGCATGGCTGTCCCAGACCGGCACCGGGGAGCCGTCGCGTTCCGCGTGCTGCCATTCCAGGCGCCAGTAATCGGCGACATCCATCAGCTTGGCGTAGAAGTCGTCGCGGTGCTGTTCCCGCTGCAACAGGAACAGACCCATGAAGCCGAGCTGGTCGGCGGCGTCTTCCTCGCGGCCCAGTACCGGCAGCTGCAGTTCGCTGATGAGCAGGTGCCCCATCTCGTGCATCAGGGTGAATTCGGAGTTGGCGACCGTGAAGCGGACTTCGTCCACCGACAGTTCCGGTGCTGTTTCGCCTTGCTGCGACTGCGCCAGCAGCGGTAGAAACAGCAGCGGCAGCAGAGCGAGGCGCTTCATGGCGTGCTGTCCAGATCGGCATGGGTGAATGGCGCCAGCCGCGCCGGCCAGTCCAGTGCCAGGCGCTCGAACGCGCGGGCGAGCAGACTGGCGACGAGCAGGTCGCGCAACCAGCGGTGGTCGGCCGGTATCACGTACCAGGGTGCTTCGCGGCTGTGGCTTTTGCTCAGCACGGCAGCCCATTGCGCCTGCTGCTGGGCGAAATTGCGGTGGTCCTGCAGATCGCCGAGGGTCAGCTTCCAGCGCTTTTCCGGCTGCTCCAGGCGCCGATGCAAGCGCTGCTTCTGCTCGCCGGCAGAAAGCTGCAGGTAACACTTGAGCGGCTGGATACTGGCGGCCGGCAGCTCGCGCTCGAAAGCCAGGATTGCGGACTGGCGCTGCGGAATATCGGCAGGCGAGCACAGGCCGTCGCGCAGATCGCTGACCAACGCTTCGTAGTAGCTGCGATTGAATACGCCGAGCATGCCGGGCGCCGGCAGCCTCTCCCGGTAGCGCCTGAGGAAGTCCTGGCGACGTTCTTCTTCGCTGGGCGCCTGGAAGCTGTGCGGCGACAGCCCCAGCGGGTCCAGGCCACCCAGCACGCGGCGGATCACGCCGTTCTTGCCGGAGCAGTCCGGCCCCTGCAGCACGAGCAGCAGGGCGTCGCGGCGGTTGGCCCAGAGCATGGTCTGCTGTACCCGCAGCCATTCCTTCAGGCTTGCCAGCTGCGCTTGAGCCTGTGCTTTGTCCAGGCCGTAGCAGCGTGCCGGATCGCGAGCCAGCGGCGCCGCGGGGTAGCACAGGCAGTCATCGAGAATGGCGTCCGCCAGGCGCATGGCGCGGTCAGTCCTTGCGCCGCTTGAGCTGGTCCTTCAGTTGGGTCGGCAGCTGGCGGATGATCAGCATGTCGCGCGCCTCGTCGTACTCGACCTTCGAGCCCAGCAGATGCGACTCGAAGCTGATCGACAGCCCTTCGGCGCGCCCGGTGAAGCGCTGAAACTGGTTGAGTGTGCGCTTGTCGGCCGGAATCTCCGGCGACAGGCCGTAGTCCTTGTTGCGGATGTGCTCGTAAAAGGCGCGCGGGCGTTCCTCGTCGATCACCCCGGACAGCTCTTCGAGCGACATGGGTTCGCCGATCTTTGCCTGGCTACTGGCGTAGCCGACCAGCGCGCTGGTCTTCTCCCGCGCTTTTTCTTCGGGCAGGTCCTCGCTTTCGACGTAGTCGCTGAAGGCCTTGAGCAGCGTGCGCGTCTCGCCCGGGCCATCGACGCCTTCCTGGCAGCCGATGAAGTCGCGGAAGTACTCGGAGACCTTCTTGCCGTTCTTGCCCTTGATGAAGGAGATGTACTGCTTGGACTGCTTGTTGTTCTGCCACTCGGAGATGTTGATCCGCGTCGCCAGGTGCAGCTGGCCGAGGTCGAGGTGCCGGGCTTCGGTCACGTCCAGCGAGTCGGTAACGGTGACGCCGTTGCTGTGGTGCAACAGGGCGATGGCCAGGTAATCGGTCATGCCCTGCTGGTAGTGGGCGAACAGCACGTGGCCGCCGGTGGACAGGTTGGATTCCTCCATCAGCTTCTGCAGATGCTCGACCGCCTGGCGGCTGAATGCGGTGAAGTCCTGATTGCCTTCCATGTACTGCGCGAGCCAGCCACTGAATGGATAAGCACCGGACTCCTCGTGAAAGAAGCCCCAGGCCTTGCCCTGCTTGGCGTTGTAGCTCTCGTTGAGATCGGCCAGCAGGTTCTCGATGGCCTGGGAGTTGCCCAGCTCCGAGTCACGGGCGTGGAGCACGGCGGGGGTGCCGTCCGGCTTTTTCTCGATCAGATGGACGATGCAGTGGCGGATGGGCATGGTGGTCTCACGGCTGGAATGCAACAGGTTGGGCAGTTTACCCGAGAGCGGGTGGTGCGTGCCTGCAGCCGAAGCTGCGGTCTGGCGGAGTCGATCTGTGTCAAGGACGCCTCGCGGCGTTGGGGCTAGCCTGCCGTACACAAGCCGATAGCGGGAGGCGTAGATGAGCGGAACCTTGGACTGGCTGGGTGTGGCGCGCGGTCGTTTCCTGCTGCTGACGCTGAGCTGCGTGGCGCTCGGGGTGGCCTTGGCAGTGCGCGGGGGCGCGGAAGCGACGTCCTACAGTGATGCACTGCTGGTGATGCTCGGCGCCCTGGCCGCCCATGTGGCAGTCAATGCGCTCAACGAATGGGGTGATTACCGCAGTGGGCTGGATCTGCAGACCCGCCGCACGGCGTTCAGCGGTGGCAGCGGTACCTTGGTGACCCAACCGCATCTGGTGGGTCGCACATTGTTGCTCGGTCTCGGCAGCCTGCTGACCTGCGCGCTGATCGGCCTGTTCTTCCTGCTGCGCCAGCCGCCGCTGTTGCTCAGTCTGGCGCCGGTTGGTCTGGCGGGGCTGCTGCTGGTGCTGCTTTACACGCCTTGGCTGACCCGCCACCCCTGGCTGTGCCTGTTCGCGCCGGGCTTGGGCTTCGCGCTCATGGTGCTGGGTACGCGCATCGTTCTCGGCGGCGCGCCAGATCTCGGCGATCTGTGGCTAATCCTGCCCCCTCTGCTGCTCTGCAACAACCTGCTTTTGCTCGGCCAGTTTCCGGACATTGATGCCGACCGCGCTGTCGGCCGGCGAACCCTGCCGATGCATATCGGCTGCGACAACGCCGTGCGCGTGGCGCTTGCGCAGTGGCTGCTGGCCTATGGCGTACTCCTGGCTGTGCTGGCGCAGCCAGGTCTTGCTGGTGGCGCGCTCGGCTTGTTGACCTTGCCGTTGGCCCTGCGAGCGGCATGGTTGCTGCGTCGCGAACCGCTGCAGGCGCAACGCCTGCTGCCGGCATTGGGGCTGAACGCTGCGGTCAGCGTAGCGACGCCATTGTTGATGGCCGTAGGGTTGATGGCGCTTTAGCGTTCCGCGAGAGCGGAGGGCACCCGATCGGACACATGGGGTGACGAAAGAAAGGCTTAACTGAGTAAACTGGTCGCCTTTTCTTCGAGGAATGACACCCATGACCGCTGCATGGCGCAACTCTGCCTGGATTCTCGCTGGTGGCTCGCTGATCCTCGCGATTTCCCTCGGCGTGCGCCACGGTTTCGGTCTGTTCCTGCCGCCCATGAGCGCGGAATTCGGCTGGGGCCGCGAGGTGTTCGCCTTCGCCATCGCGATACAGAACCTGATCTGGGGCCTGGTACAGCCGGTGACCGGCGCGCTGGCCGATCGCTTCGGCGTGGCTCGTGCCGTGCTGATCGGCGGCATTCTCTACGCCATCGGGCTGGCATTGATGGCGGTGTCCGATTCGCCGACGACCCTGACGCTGAGTGCCGGGCTGCTGATCGGACTTGGGCTGTCAGGCACCTCGTTCTCGGTGATCCTCGGCGCAGTCGGGCAGGCGGTTCCGCCGGAGAAGCGCAGCATGGCGATGGGCATCGCCAGCGCTGCGGGCTCCTTCGGCCAGTTCATCATGCTGCCCGGCAGCCTGGGGCTCATCGAGTGGCTGGGGTGGTCCTCGGCGCTTATGGCGCTCGGTTTGCTGGTGGCGCTGATCGTGCCGCTCGCGGGGATGATGCGCAGCCCCGCGCGGCCTCCGGCGGCACCCGGAACTCAGCAGTCGCTGGGCGAGGCGCTGCGCGAAGCGGCCGGGCATTCCGGGTTCCGTCTGCTGGCGCTGGGCTTTTTCGTCTGCGGCTTCCAGGTGGTCTTCATCGGCCTGCACCTGCCGGCCTATCTGGTCGATCAGCATCTGCCGGCGCAGGTCGGTACCACGGTGCTGGCACTGGTCGGGCTGTTCAACGTCGTCGGCACCTACACTGCGGGCTGGCTGGGCAGCTGCTACTCCAAGCCAAAGCTGCTGGCCGGGTTGTATCTGATTCGCGGGGTGGTGATCAGTGTTTTCCTGCTGGCGCCGCTGAGTGTCTGGAGTGCGTACGCATTCGGCATCGCCATGGGCTTGCTGTGGCTGTCCACGGTGCCACTCACCAACGGTACGGTGGCGACCATGTTCGGCGTGCGTAACCTGTCGATGCTCGGTGGTATCGCCTTCCTTTTCCATCAGCTGGGCTCGTTCTTTGGCGGCTGGCTGGGCGGCTGGCTGTACGACCGTACCGGCAGTTACGACCTGGTCTGGCAGATCGCGATCGCGCTGAGCCTGATGGCGGCGGTACTCAACTGGCCGATTCGTGAGCAGCCGGTCGAGCGCCTGCGCGAGGCGCAGGTCAACTGATGCGGCCGCTCTGGCTGGGTGTGAGCGTCGCTCTGGTGCTGGGACTGCTGATGCTGGCCTGGTGGGGCTGGCAGCGTGGCGGCCTGGCGCTGCTGCAGATGGGGCTGGGCACCTGCTGATTCCAGCTGGTCTGCGATCTCGTAATGCCTTCTTTTCCGCGTGGCCGGTTTATCCGGTCACGCCAAAGCTGCCATGCCCGCAATAGTGATCTCGTGGCCTCGCTTTGCAGTTCGAAAGCGGCGACGAACGTGACGGAATCAATTCGGTATTCATCGCTCCAAAGCGAAGCGGCGTAGAAGACGTTAAGAACAAATCGCCGGTTCTTAGCAGCAACCTATCGGCTTTTGTGCGTACGCCTGCGATCGAGTGGCAGCCTGGAAACCCTGTTCTAAGCTCGGCTGTCGCATAACCGTCATCAACAGTTGGTAAATACCTGCGGCACGCAGTCAATGGAGCAACAAGCAATGTCCACCCTTACCGAACTCGCCCAACAAATCGCCAAGCTCTATCCGTTGAAGGACAAGCGTGTGGGCAAGCGTTATCGCGTGGTAGGCGAGCTGGCCGGGATGACCGAACTGGAAGAGATCAACGGTGAACCGCGCTATATCCAGACCATGGCGCTGAAGAACAAGCAGCTCTGGGACGTGGCGGTCTAACCCTTTCCGTTGACGCCAGCCTGAATTTCACTCTTTCGCCCAGCGCTCGGCGCGCCAACTCGCCTGCTCCGTTTGACTCAGGAAGGTCCAGGCGACGAAGCGGCTCTTCTTCTGCCCCTGAGCCATGTCCAGCGTGTGCATCTGGCGGGCACCGAGGCGTTTCAGCCGCGCCTCCAGCGGCGCCACGTTGGCGCCCTTCGATACCAGGGTACTGAACCAGTAGACCTGTCCGGCGAACGCGACGCTTTCCTCCGCCATGCGCGCGACAAAGGCCGCTTCGCCACCTTCGCACCAGAGCTCCGCCGCCTGACCGCCGAAATTGAGCGCGGGTAGTTTGCGGCTCGGATCGAGCTTGCCGAGGTTACGCCACTTGCGCTGGCTGCCACTGCTGGCTTCGGCCTGTGACGCATGGAAGGGCGGATTGCACAACGTCAGGTCGAAGCGATCCTCCGGCAACATCACCCCCTTGAAGATGTGCTTCGGCGCCGCCTGCTGTCTCAGCTCGATGGCCTTGGCGAGGCCATTGGCCGAGACGATGGTGCGTGCCGAGGCCAGAGCGGTGGTGTCGATATCGCTCCCGGTGAAGTGCCAGCCGTACTCCCGATGGCCGATCAGCGGGTAGATGCAGTTGGCCCCGGTGCCGATGTCCAGTGCGCGGATCGCGGCGCCGCGGGGTATCGCGCTGGCCTTGTGTTCTCCGAGCAGGTCGGCCAGGCCGTGCAGATAATCGGCGCGCCCGGGCACCGGCGGGCACAGGTAGCCCGGCGGGATATCCCAGTGCTGGATGCCGTAGAACTGCCGCAGCAAGGCGCGGTTGAATACCCGCACCGCATCCGGGTTGGCGAAGTCGATGCTTTGCTTGCCGTAGGGATTGAGGGTGACGTACTCGGCCAGCTCCGGACAGCCAGCAATCAGCGCCGGGAAGTCGTAGCGGCCGGTATGGCGGTTGCGTGGATGCAGTACGGCCTTGCCGGGTTCGGCACGGCCGGGCTGCGGAGTCGAGGACGGGGATCTGCGCGGCATCTGATCAGCGGGAGGTTGGCGGCTGGGGCGCGCATTGTCCCACAACCGCTGCCCGCGGATAGGTCTCGTTGCTAACGGCGGCGCGGCACCATCAGCATCCACAGCAGGCCCCAGAGCAGCGCCCCGGCGCCGAGCCAGAAGGCGCTGTGCAGGCTGCCGCCCATGCCCATCCAGATGCTGGTCAGCCAGGGGGCGGCGAGCTGGGTCAGGCCGTAGAGTGCGATCAGCGCCGCCGATAGCCGCGGCCCCTGGTGTGGATGCAGCGCTCGCGCCAGGCGCTGGGTCAACAGCACGGTGCCGAGAAAGGTGCCGCCGACCAGTACCGCACAGAGCAGGATGCCGACCGCGCCGGGCAGCAGCAGCGCGGCCAGTACGCCGAGCAGTTGGGTGAGATAGCTCAGGCGCAAGGCGATGTCGTCACCCATGCGCACGCCGAGACGATTCCACAGCCAGGGCGCCGGCAGCGTCGCCAACGCCACCACCAGCCAGCTGCCACCGATGAGGAAGTCACCGGGCTCCACCTGCAGACGCGCGACCATCGGCAGGAAAGTCATCGGCAGGATGTAGCCCATGCCGGCGCCAGCGTAGGAAAGAAACAGCGGTGTGCTGGAGCGATCGAGCAGCTTGCCGCTGGGTGGCTCCTCCGCAGAATGGGCCTTTTCCTCGTCAGGCATGTCTAGCTGCGACAGGTGCCGCCAGCCCCACCAGGCCAGCGGTATCGAAAGCAACGCCGCCGGCCACCAACGCTCGGCTCCCAGCAGGTACCCGTCGCTCAGGCTCACCAGCAAACTGGAGAGAATCAGCCCGACGCAGACACCGAGATAGACCAGGCCACTGGAGGAAACGCGCTGCTGTCGCGCCAGCCATTCGAGGATCAGCGAGGGCGCCTGGACGAATACCAGACCGTTGCTGATGCCATTGGCCAGGCGCAATGCGGCGAGGGCGTCAGCGGATTCCGCCTGGGTCTGCAGCAGGGCGCTCAGGACGTGTAGCGCCAGTGCCCAGGGCAGCGTACGGCGAATCTGCGCGACGCGATGCCAGCGCACCGCGAGCAGGGCGCCGATCAGATAGCCCAGGTAGTTCCAGCTGGCGATGCTGGCGCCTTCCTGCACGGTCAGCAGACCGTCCTCCACCAGCCAGGGCAGCAGCGGGGTATAGACGAAGCGGCCAAGGCCATGGACGACCAACAACAGGACGGCACCGGCCAGCAGGACCGGAAACAGGGCGACACGCTGAGGCATGGAGTCTGTTCTTTTTAGAATGAGAGCTGGAGCTTAACGGCTGGCCCTTTCAGCCGCCATGCCACTTTTCGCTGGCTACCCGTCGGTGGGTGTCCCGAGGCAGCCGGCATTCATAGCGGAAACAGCAGCGGCACCAGCAGCACCGAGACGATCATGACCAGCGCGGTAAAGGGCACGCCAACTCGGACAAAGTCGGCGAAGCGGTATTGCCCGGGACCGAGCACCAGGGTGTTCACCGGCGAGGAAATTGGCGTCATGAACGCGGCGGAGGCCGCCAGCGCGACGATCATGGCGAACGGGTAGGGCGAGGCGCCCAGCTGCTCGGCGGTGGACAGCGCAACGGGTGCCATCAGCACAGCTGTCGCCGTGTTGGAGATGAACAGCCCGATCACGGCGGTCAGCAGAAACAGGCAGGCGAGCAGGGCATGCGGTCCGGCGTCGCCGAGCAGGCCGACCAGCCCCGATGTCGCCAGGGCGATGCCGCCGGTTTTCTGCAACGCCAGGGCGAACGGCAACATGCCGACGATCAGCACCAGGCTTTGCCAGTGAATCGCCTTGTAGGCGCTGTCCATGTCGATGCAGCGGAACAGGCCCATGACCAGGCAGCCAATCAGCGCCGCCAGCACGTTGGGCACCAGGCCGCTGACCATCAATGTCACCATCACCGCCAGCCCGAGCAGCGCGAACGGTGCCTGGTTGGCCGCGGGCGCCACATCGTCCACCTCGGCCGGCAGGCTCAGCACGAGGAAGTCGCGGCTCATGCCCTGCAGACGGTGAATGTGCTTCCAGCTGCCGGCCACCAGCAGCGTATCGGCTGGCTTGAGCTTTTCATCCACCAGCAGCCCCTGCAGGGCTTGGCGATTGCGGCGCAGACCGACCACGTTGAGCTTGTGCCGGCTGCGAAAACCCAGTTGCTGGATGGTCTTGCCCGGCAGGCGCGAATCCGGTGGCAGCGCCACTTCCGCCAGCCCCAGCTCGCGACCGTGCACCGAATAGTAGGAGGTGCTGAGTTGCAGGGGTTCGAGGCCCAGCTCCTGATAGGCGCCGAGCAGGCCGATGGCCGGGCTGGCCAGATCGACCAGCAGCACATCGCCGACGAACAGTTCGGTATTGCCCGTCGCGATCAGCAGAAGGTTGCGAAAGCGGTCATGGCGTTCCACGGCGATCACGTTGATGCCGTACTGGGTTCGCAGCTTCAGCTCGTCCAGCGCCTGGTTGGCGAGAATCGATCCCGGCATCACCCGCAGTCGCCGCTCACGTTCTTCCAGTCGATACTCCCGCGCCAGATCCGCCAGCGTATGGCGATGTTCTGTCGCTTCGCTGCGCTTGTCGCTGCCCAGCCAGCGGCGCGCCAGCAGCATGTAGCCGACGCCGAGCAACAGAATCACCAGGCCGATGGGGGTGAAATCGAAGAAGGCGAAGCCGTCGAGCCCGGCGCGGCGCAGTTCGCTGTTGATCACCAGGTTCGGCGGCGTCGCCACCAGCGTCAGCATGCCGCTGATCAGGCCGGCGAACGCCAGCGGCATCATCAGCCGCCGTGGCGAGACCTTCATGCGATTGGCGATACCGAGCACCACGGGAATGAAGATCGCCACCACGCCGGTCGAACTCATCACCGAGCCGAGCGCCGCGACGGCCAGCATCAGCAGAATCAGCAAACGGGTCTCGCTGCTGCCGGCGGTACGCATCAGCCAGTCGCCCAGGCGATAGGCGATGCCGGTGCGCACCAGGCCGTCGCCGATGACGAACAGGGTGGCGATCAACACCACGCTTGGATCGCTGAAGCCGGCCAGTGCCTCCTGTACGCTGAGCACACCAGTGAGCGGCAGCGCGACCATGGCCAGTACCGCCACCACGTCCATGCGTGGCTTGTTCAGCGCGAACAGGCCGATGCAGCCGGTGAGCAGGGCGAGAACCAGCAGCAGGTCGCCACTCATGGTCGATCAGGGATATTCGAGAATGGATTTGATACGCGGCAGGTTGCGCTCGATCCAGCCCTTGTCGATGGCACCCCAGTCGCGGATGGCGTAGTGGCCGGCATTGTGGCGTTCGCCGTCGTCCTGCTCGAAGCTGCAGTCGATGTCCAGCTCCGCGAGCGCGGCAAGGGTGTCCTGGGCGGTGCGCCGCGGCATGCCGGTCGCGGCCATCAGTGCAGGGACACTGCAGGCGGTGCCGCTGTCGATCAGCCAGGCGACGTAGAGTCGGCGATAGAAACTGGTTTTGGTCTTGCTGACGGTCATGGAAGGTCCCTGGCCAGGTCGTCTGTGGGGGCAGCGACCTGGCCAGGCTCGCTGCGGTTTAGCGCAGGGCGAGCATGCCGATGTAGGTCGCGGCGCCCGCAGTGTAACCGAGGAAGGCCAGCAAGCTGACGCGCTTGACGTACCAGGTGAAGCTGATCTTCTCCATGCCCATCGCCGCGACCCCCGCAGCCGAGCCGATGATCAGCGTGCTGCCGCCGGTACCGGCGCAGAAGGCGAGCATCTCCCAGAAGTTGCCGTCGACGACGAACTGCGACAGCCAGTTGGTCTCCTCGGGGCTGGCAGCAGCCAGTACGGCAGGGCTGACCAACGGATACATCTTCATCGCACCGGCCACCAGCGGCACGTTGTCGACCACGGCCGAAAGCAGGCCGATGGCGTAAGTGATCGGATAGATGTGGCCAAGCGATTCGCGCAGAGCGCTCGCGACCTGGGTCAGGTGGCCGGCGGTAGCGAGACTGGAAACGGCGAGCAGGATGCCGAGGAAGAACAGCACGCTGGGGGTGTCCACCTTGCGCAGAACGCCGACTACCGAAAGCGGGTGCTTGTCTTCGGCATTCTTGTTGCGGTGGATGAACTCGGTGGTCACCCAGAGTACGCCCAGGCCGAAGAGGATGCCCATGTACGGCGGCAAATGGGTCACGGTCTTGAACACCGGGACGAAGAGCAGGGCAGCGAGGCCAAGACCGAGTACCAGGTTGCGCTCGAATACGGTGGTGGTCGGCGGGTGCTTCTCGGCCAGGTGAGCACGAGGACGCGGGCGTGGTGCCTCGCCGCGCAGACGGAAGCTGAGAATGATCAAAGGCACCAGCAGGCACACCAGGCTTGGCAGGAACAGGCCGGCAATCACGCCGGAAGCGCTGATCTGGTTGCCGATCCAGAGCATGGTGGTGGTCACGTCACCGATCGGCGACCAGGCACCACCGGCGTTGGCGGCGATTACCACGACGCCGACGAACAACCAGCGCTCGGGACGGCCGCGGATGAGCTTGCGCAGCAGGGAGACCATGACGATGGTGGTGGTCAGGTTGTCCAGTGCTGCGGAGAGGAAGAAGGTGAGGAAGCCGATGATCCACAGCAGGTGCACGCGCTTGCGGGTCTGGATGCGGTCGGTGATTACCTTGAAACCTTCGTGGGAGTCGATCAGCTCGACGATGGTCATCGCGCCGAGCAGGAAGAAGAGAATCTCCGAAACTTCTCCCAGGTGATGGCGCAGCGATTCGACCACCACCGCCGAGGAGTCCCCTGGGTTGTGGCTGCCGGGTTGCAGCAGCGGAAGTATCTGGTCGGCGCCCAGCACCAGAATGGTCCAGGTCACAACCGCGGTCAGGATCGCGGCAGCGGCCTTGTCTATCTTCAGGGGATGTTCAAAGGCTATGCATAGATAGCCTATGACGAACACGACAGCCATGAGTGCATACATCGGAGGGACTCCATCTTGAGGAACCTTGCCGGGCATGCGGGTGTGTCGACGCAGCCTCAGCGGCTGGCAGGGGAACGATTCGCTAGCGAGGTGAAACAAATCGGGGCGGTGGACTGCCCTGGGAGACGGTTGCGCGTTCGGCGAAATACGTGGGGCATTGCGCTTCGCAGCAGGGGGCTCATTTCACATCGTCGAGCTGTTCGTCTTGGCCTTAACGGCCTGCCAGTTTGTAAAGGGGTGTTTCATGTGCGGCATAGTGTATCAGCGTTGCCGGTAATAACTTGTCATCAATCAAGATGACCTCCTTAAGCAAAAAGGCCAGCACCTTTCGGGCTGGCCTTTTGCGTTTACCGCGTCCTGATCAGAGCGTGGCGATGCGGTCGCGCTGCTCCTGCAGCCTGGCTTTGGCCTGTTCGGCCTCGGCCAGTTTGGCGCGTTCCTTGTCGATCACCTCGGCGGGTGCCTTGTCGACGAAACCGGCGTTCGACAGCTTTCCGCCGACGCGCTTGACCTCGCCGTCCAGCCGGGCGAGTTCCTTGTCCAGGCGAGCCAGTTCGGCATCCTTGTCGATCAGGCCAGCCATCGGCACAAGCACCTGCATGTCACCCACCAGCGCGATGGCCGACAGCGGTGCTTCTTCGCCGTCGTTGAGCAGGCGCACGCTTTCCAGCTTGGCCAGTTTCTTCAGCAGCGGCTCGTTGTCGGTCAGGCGGCGTTGATCGGTAGCCGAGGCGTTGCCCAGCACCACGTCGATGCGCTTGGCCATGGAGATGTTCATCTCGCCGCGGATCTGGCGGATGCCCAGCATGAAGGCCTTGAGCCACTCGATATCGCCTTCGGCGGCTTCGTCGATACGCTCCGGGTTGAACTCCGGCCACGGCTGCAGCATCAGCGTCGGACCGGACTTGCCGGCGAGCGGCGCGACGCGCTGCCAGATTTCCTCGGTAATGAACGGCATGAACGGATGCGCCAGGCGCAGCGCGGTCTCCAGCACGCGCACCAAGGTGCGGCGGGTGCCGCGCTGGCGTTCGGCGCTCGCGGTCTCGTCCCACAGCAGCGGCTTGACCAGCTCCAGGTACCAGGCGCAGTACTCGTCCCAGATGAACTCGTACAGCGCCTGAGCGGCCAGGTCGAAGCGGAACGCCTCCAGCTGTCGATTCACTTCGCTCTCGGTACGCTGCAGCGCGGAGATGATCCAGCGATCCACCGACGAGAGCTCGACGGGCTCGCCGTTGACCCCCGTGTCCTTGCCCTCGGTGTTCTCGAAGACGAAGTTGGCGGCGTTCCAGATCTTGTTGCAGAAGTTGCGGTAACCCTCGACGCGGCCCATGTCGAACTTGATGTCGCGGCCGGTTGAGGCCAGCGAGCAGAAGGTGAAGCGCAGGGCGTCGGTGCCGTAGCTGGCGATGCCTTCGGGGAACTCGGCACGGGTCTGCTTGGCGATCTTCTCGGCCAGCTTGGGCTGCATCATGCCGCTGGTGCGCTTGGTCAGCAGTTCATCGAGGGTGATGCCATCGACGATGTCCAGCGGGTCGAGCACGTTGCCCTTGGACTTGGACATCTTCTGCCCCTGACCATCGCGTACCAGACCGTGCACGTAGACGGTCTTGAACGGAATCTGCCCGGTCAGGTGAGTGGACAGCATGATCATCCGGGCGACCCAGAAGAAGATGATGTCGAAGCCTGTGACCAGCACGTCGGTGGGGTGGAAGGTCTTCAGGAACTCTGTCTGCTGCGGCCAGCCGAGTGTGGAGAAGGTCCACAGGCCGGAGCTGAACCAGGTGTCCAGCACGTCCTCGTCCTGACGCAGTTCGACGTTGTTGCAGAGGTTGTACTTGCTGCGTACCTCCACTTCATCGCGGCCAACGTAGACGTTGCCGGCTTCGTCGTACCACGCAGGAATGCGATGGCCCCACCAGAGCTGACGGCTGATGCACCAGTCCTGGATGTCGCGCATCCAGCTGAAGTACATGTTCTCGTACTGCTTGGGCACGAACTGGATCTCGCCGCTTTCGACGGCGGCGATGGCCTTCTCGGCCAGCGGTTTGGTGGAAACGTACCACTGGTCGGTCAGCCACGGCTCGATGATGGTGCCGGAGCGATCACCGCGGGGGACTTTCAGCGCGTGGTCGTCGATCTTTTCCAGCAGGCTCATGGCGTCGAACTCGGCGACAATGGCCTTGCGCGCATCGAAGCGGTCCATGTGCGCGTAGCCGTCCGGCAGGTTGGCATCGATCTTGTCGTTCGGCGTCCCGTCGATGTTGAACACCTGGGCCTTGGCGAGCACTGCGGCGTTGCGGTCGAAGATATTGATCAGCGGCAGGTGATGACGCTTGCAGACCTCGTAGTCGTTGAAGTCATGCGCCGGGGTGATCTTCACGCAGCCGGTACCGAACTCGAGGTCGACATAGTCGTCGGCGACGATGGGGATCAGGCGGTTGACCAGCGGCAGCATGACGTGACGGCCGATCAGGCTCTTGTAGCGCTCGTCCTCCGGGTGCACGGCGATGGCGGCGTCACCGAGCATGGTTTCCGGACGGGTAGTGGCGACCACCAGGTAATCCAGGCCGTCTGCAGTCTTGCAGCCGTCGGCCAGCGGATAACGCAGGTGCCAGAGATGACCTTTCTCGTCATGGTTCTCGACTTCGAGGTCTGAGATCGCGGTGTGCAGCTTGGTGTCCCAGTTGACCAGGCGCTTGCCGCGATAGATCAGGCCGTCCTCGTGCAGGCGGACGAAGGCTTCCTTGACCGCCTCGGAGAGGCCGTCGTCCATGGTGAAGCGCTCGCGCGACCAGTCCACCGAGGAGCCCAGGCGACGGATCTGCCGGGTGATGGTGCCGCCGGACTCTTCCTTCCACTGCCAGACCTTCTCGAGAAACTTCTCGCGTCCAAGGTCATGACGCGAAACGCCCTGCGCGCCGAGCTGGCGCTCGACCACCATCTGCGTGGCGATACCAGCATGGTCTGTGCCTGGCTGCCACAGGGTGTTGCGGCCCTGCATGCGGCGCCAGCGGATCAAAGCATCCATGATGGCGTTGTTGAAGCCGTGACCCATGTGCAGGCTGCCGGTGACGTTCGGCGGCGGGATCATGATGGTGTAGGGCTCGCCGGAACCTTGCGGGGCGAAATAGTTGTTCGATTCCCAGGTCTGGTACCAGGAAGTCTCGATGGCGTGCGGCTGGTAGGTCTTGTCCATGCGGCGGGACCCTTAAAACGGCTGGTCGGAAAAACGGGCAAGTATAAAGGCAAACGGCCGCGAGATTTCGCGGCCGTGCTTATTAACTGCGCATTGTCGTGGATGACTCAGGAGCGAGGCGGGGGCGTGCGTACCAGGCGCTCGATTCGGCTCTCGAGGCGACGCTTCAGTTCCGCCTCGATCTGCGGCACGAAGTCGTCGATCACTTCCTGCAGGATCAGATTGGCCGCGGTGCGCAGCTCGTGGTCGATGTGCCGTTCGGCCAGGGAGCGAAACGCGCTGCGCACGCTGGTTTCCCGCGGCTCGTCGTCGCTGGCGCTCGCGGCCGGAAAGGCAGGCGCTGGCTCGACGATATCGGACAGCAGCGGAATGCTGTCCGGGTCCAGCGCTGCGCCGGCCGGAGCCTCGTCTGGAAAATCGTCACCGAGCAGGGCGCGAATGGACTCGAGATCGCTCAGCAGTTCGGCGGGTTTGTTCGGGGCTTTCGGTGTCATCTGAGAAGTTTCCGGGGCTTGAGCATCCCGGCGGCTGCCAGGGGTTTTCCCTTGCTGTCGAATGGTTGGTCTTAAAGCTCGACCCGTTTCGGATCATAGCCCTGGCGTCGATACAGGCGGAAATTCTCCCGGCAGGCGGTCAGCAGTTGCGGTTCCTGGTTGACGATCTCGATGACCCGGCTGAACTGGTCGATGTGCGACGAAAGCGTTGATCCCAGGTTGATCAAGAGGCCCTGCGTGAATTGAGGTGCCTGGTCGACACCGATCACCACCGGGGCCTTCGGGTCGTCGACGTGCTGCTCGTGGGGAATGAAGCGCTCGGCGCGAAAGCCCCAGAGTAGCTCGTCGACTTCGCTCGACTGCGTTTCATCGACGCAGCGAATGAATACCTGCATGCCGTGTTGCCAGCCCTTGGCCGCCAACTGACAGGCCGCCCGCAGGCGGCCGGTCGGGTTGGCGTCGGGCAGGACGTAGAATTCGATCCGCGTCATGGGCGTGCTCCGCTCTGGCTGGGCAGCGCAAGGCGGCTCCGGCCCGAGGGATCAGGCGCGACGGCAAGGTGCATCTCAGTTGACCCGGTCTAGCAGGTACTGGGTCAACAGCGGCACGGGCCGGCCGGTGGCGCCTTTTTCCTTGCCGCCGCTGGTCCAGGCGGTGCCGGCGATATCCAGGTGCGCCCAGGCGAACTTCTTGGTGAAGCGCGAGAGGAAGCAGGCAGCCGTGATGGTGCCTGCTTTGGGGCCGCCGATGTTGGCGATATCGGCGAATGGACTGTCCAGCTGTTCCTGGTATTCGTCGAACAGCGGCAGCTGCCAGGCGCGGTCGGCAGCGTTCTCGCCAGCCTGCAGCAGTTGCTGCACCAGGGCGTCGTTGTTGCCCAGCAGACCGGAAGTGTTGCTGCCCAGGGCGACGATGCAGGCACCGGTCAGCGTGGCCACGTCGATCACCGCGCGCGGTTCGAAGCGTTCGGCGTAGGTCAGCGCATCGCACAGCACCAAACGGCCCTCGGCATCGGTGTTGAGGATTTCCACGGTCTGGCCGCTCATGGTGGTGACGATGTCGCCCGGGCGGGTGGCGCCGCCGCTGGGCATGTTCTCAGCACAGGCCAGCAGGCAGACCAGGTTGATCGGCAGCTGCAGCTCCAGCACGGCCTTGAGTGTGCCGAGTACGCTGGCGGCTCCGCCCATGTCGTACTTCATCTCGTCCATGCCCTGGCCTGGCTTGAGGCTGATGCCACCGGTATCGAAGGTGATGCCTTTGCCCACCAGGGCATACGGCTGATCCCCCTTCTTGCCGCCGTTGTACTGCATGACGATGATGCAGCCGGGCTGGTCGCTACCCTGGGAAACCGCGAGGAAGGCGCCGGCGCCGAGATCGCGCAGCTTCTTCTCGTCGAGCACGTCGACCTTCAGGCCCTTGTAGGCCTTGCTCATCTGCTTTGCCTGTTCGGCGATGTAGGTCGGGTGGCAGACGTTCGGTGGCAGGTTGCCAAGGTCGCGGGTGAAGGCCATGCCACTGGCGATCGCCGAGGCTTCGCGGGTCGCGCGTTCCACGTCGGGCTGCTCGCTCTTGTCACACAGCAGGATGATCTTCTGCAGAGCGCGCGGGTCGGTTTTCTTGCTCTTGAAGCGATCGAACACGTACTGGCCGTCGGCAAGGATTTCCACCAGCAGGCGAGTGCGGCCGTAATTGTCGCGGCCTTTGATCTGAACATCCTGCATGGCGAAGGCCGCATCGGCACCGCCGAGACCCTTGATTGCGGCAAGTGCGGCATTGGCGATCTTGCGCCACTGGCGGTTGTCCAGTTCGTCGACCTTGCCGATCCCGACCAGCAGTACGCGCTCAGCCTTGAGGCCGGGCAGGCCATGCAACAGCAGGGTCTGACCCGCTTTGCCCTGGATGTCGCCACGCTTGAGCGCAGTGCTGAGCGCGCCGCCGCTGGCGCTGTCTACGCTCTGCGCGACGCTGCCGAGAAGGCAGTCATCGCCGAGCGGCAGAACCAGGGTGGCGGTCTTCTGGGTGGAGGCTTTGGCGCTTTTGACAACAAATTCCATGACGTGGTGTCCCCAAGACAAAGAGTCGGGTTTGCAGGATAATGCCGGGCTTATTTTTCCGGTGGTTCGCCTGTTCGGTCGTTGCTAACGACTGCGCTAGGCTAGAAACGTTGCAATCGTCGATGCTTCGGCGATTGTTTCGGCGCGGCGGTCCGCGTCCGCTCGGTGCGTCATTACCCAATTTCCAACGGCCCGCTCTGGCGGGCCGGCAACTGGCGGCTAGTTTGAGCGTTGCCGCCAGAGCCTGACAACCCTGGAGTGTCTGGTTTGATCGTCTTTCGTTACCTGTCCCGAGAGCTGCTGGTCACCATGAGCGCGGTCAGTGCCGTGCTGCTGGTGATCATCATGAGTGGCCGTTTCATCAAGTATCTGGCGCAGGCTGCGCAGGGACTGCTCGACCCAGGGGTGCTGTTGCTGATCATGGGCTTTCGTCTGCCCGGCTTTCTGCAGCTGATCCTCCCGCTCGGACTGTTTCTCGGCATTCTGCTGGCTTACGGGCGCCTCTATCTGGAAAGCGAAATGACGGTGCTTTCGGCCACGGGCATGAGCCAGCGCCGGCTGCTGGTCTACAGCCTGGCGCCCGCCGCCTTGGTGGCGGTGGTGGTGGGATGGCTGAGCCTGGGATTGGCGCCGCAGGGCATCGCCGAGGTGGACCGTATCCTCAATCAGCAGGACTCACTGACCGAGTTCGACACGCTGGTGCCGGGGCGCTTCCAGACGTTGCGCGACGGTTCGCGGGTAACCTATACCCGCGAGCTGTCAGCTGACCGTAGCGAGCTTGATGGAGTGTTCATCTCCGAAACCAATGTTTCGCGTCAGACTGGCAAGAAAAGCGGGTTGTCGGTGCTGGTCGCCGAGAGCGGGCGGCAGGAAATCCAGCCCGATGGCAGTCGCTATCTGATTCTGGAAAACGGCTATCGCTATGACGGCAACCCGGGGCAGGCCGATTACCGCGCCATCCAGTACGACACCTATGGCGTGCTGCTTCCCAAGCCGGAAGTGAGCATGGAGCTGAGCGAGCGTGAGGCGCTGCCGACTCGGGAGCTGCTCGGCAGCGATAACATCCGTCATCGCACCGAGCTGCAGTGGCGCTTCTCATTGCCGTTGCTGGTGTTCGTCGTTACCGTGCTCGCGGTGCCGCTGGCCAAGGTGAATCCGCGACAGGGGCGTTTTCTCAAGCTGCTGCCGGCGATCCTTCTGTACATGACCTACCTCGCGTTGCTGATCGCCGTGCGCGGTGCGCTGGACAAGGGGCGAATCCCGATGGCGCTGGGCCTTTGGTGGGTGCATGGGCTGTTCCTGGCGATAGGCCTATTGATGCTGTACTGGGAGCCGATCAGGCTGCGGATGAAGAAGGGCAGTGCGCAGCGGGAGGTGGCTCGTGGTTAAGCTGGATCGCTACATCGGAGTCCATGTCTTTCTCGCGATTCTGACTGTCCTCGGCATCATCGTGGGTCTGGCTCTGCTATTCGCGTTCATCGATGAATTGAGTGATGTAGAAGGCAGCTACGGGCTGGGCGATGCCCTGCAGTACGTGCTGCTGACGTCGCCTCGGCGTCTGTATGAAATGCTGCCTATGGCGGCACTGATCGGTTGTTTGATCGGCCTTGGCACGCTTGCCAGCAGCAGCGAGCTGACCATCATGCGCGCGGCTGGTGTCTCGCTGGGGCGCATCGTGGTCGCGGTGATGAAGCCGATGCTGGTGCTGCTCATTGCCGGCATTCTGATCGGTGAGTACGTTGCGCCAGCGACCGAGGACATCGCGCAGGCGCGGCGCTCCCTGGCGCAGGGCGCAGGCGAGGCGCAGAGCAGCAAACGCGGCCTGTGGCACCGGCAGGAGAACGAGTTCGTGCACGTCAACGCCGTGCAGCCCGGCGGCATGCTGGTGGGGGTGACGCGTTATCGCTTCGATGACGAGCGCCGCTTGCTGTCGTCCAGTTTTGCCCGTCGCGCCAGCTATCAGGCTGATCACTGGCTGCTCGAGAATATCTCGACCACCCATTTTCGCGGCGATCACACCGAGGTGGTGCGCACGCCGCAGGAACGCTGGGATGTTCAGCTGACGCCGCAGCTACTCGGGACGGTGGTGATGGAGCCGGAAGCGCTATCGATCACCGGCTTGTGGCGCTATATCCACTACCTGGGCGAGCAGGGGTTGAACAACGGTCGTTACTGGCTGGCGTTCTGGACCAAGGTGCTGCAGCCGGCCGTCACCGTTGCGCTGGTGCTGCTGGCGATCTCGTTCATCTTCGGCCCACTGCGCTCGGTCACGCTTGGTCAGCGGATCTTTACCGGCGTAGTGGTCGGCTTCGTGTTCCGCATTATTCAGGATTTGCTCGGGCCGGCTAGCCAGGTGTTCGGCTTCTCGCCGTTGCTTGCGGTGGTGCTGCCAGCGGGCGTCTGTGCACTCATCGGTGCCTGGTTGCTGCGTCGGGCGGGATGACGGATGCCTCCGGCGCGAACCGCCGGAGGCGCTGTTGACAAGGTTTGGGTCAGTGTTGGCTCGGTGCGCAGAGCAAAGTCACTTCTTGTGAATGTTCTTCGGTAGCTGAACGGCCTGGCTCTCCGAGTACATGTCGTGCCAGGTGCGGTTCTGTTTGTCGAGCAGCATCCACCAATAACCCATGCCCAGGCACAGCAGCGAAACCAGTGCGATCAGAAAACGCAGAAGCGCCTGCCAAAGATCGATGGCGGTTCCGTCTGCATTCTGGATCCGGATGCCCCAGACCTGCATGCCCAGCGTTTGGCCGCTGTGGGTCCAGAACTTGGCGAAAAAGCCGAACAGGCTGAACAGCAGCAGCGTCGAGAGCAGGGGGTCGATGTCCAGGCGGCCGGCATCCGCGAGCTGCTGCAGCTGTTCACTGCCGTAGAGCAGGCGCAGCAGCACTTGCTGATAGAGCAGTGTCACTACCATCATCAAGGCGATGCACAGCAGGCTGTCATAGAACATTGCAGCAAGCCGGCGTACCAGGCCGGCGGCGGGAAACTGGCCCTGCGGGCTGAGCAGGTGTCTGCGCATTGGGTGTCTCGATCAAAGAGGTGGGCGGCGCATTCTACGGAATTGCGCGCATAAAAAAGCCCCTGATGTTGCCATCAGGGGCTTTTCGGAGAAGAGGCTTAGCCCAGGATCTGAACCTGGTCTGCCTGCATGCCCTTTTGACCTTGCACTGCGACGAAACTGACTTTCTGGCCTTCTTTCAGGCTCTTGAAGCCGTTGCCTTCGATCGCGCGGAAGTGCACGAACAGATCCGGACCGCTCTCGGGAGTGATGAAACCAAAACCTTTCTCGTCGTTAAACCACTTGACGGTACCGTTCTGACGATTCGACATGTCTTTGTATCCTTGAAACTCAAAAGTAGAATTGCCCCCCGCAGAGCAGGAAGCTGGAACTGGTTGCAAGGAGTAAGAGAGTCGAGCGGAGTAGCGGATCTGAAGATCTACTGCACCAGGTCACGATTCAACAGCGACCCATGCAAACACAGTGGGCACACTCTACGATAACTCGCCAGGGAATGCCAACCCCTCGGAGCCATAGAATTTGCCTGTCCAGGCGGCGCCATTTGGCGCTTTTTGACGTGGCTTTGACTCGCCTTATTCGCTGTTGCGCGAGAGGCAATGCCACGAGTCGACTGCATCGATATCGAGTGTCAGTCTGAGGAAAAGCGATGTAGCTGACGTTGCTTGCCGTGCTGCCGATCCAGATTGTCTGGATGCTTGCATGCGGCTTGGTGCGCTTTGAAGCTTCGCTACGGCGTTAGACTTGCAGGCGATCCGGTTGCCCGTTTCGCTAAGCATGCAGCTTGGCTGCGTTGTAGCGATTCACTGATGGTGCCTCGAGAGAGACTCGAACTCTCACGTTGTTACCAACGGCGGATTTTGAATCCGCTGCGTCTACCGATTCCGCCATCGAGGCACAGTGGGCGCGCAGTATAGGGATGCGCGACGGGGTGGTCAATCGCTTGGCGTGGTCAGGTCGACGTGTTTCGGATAAGATTTGCGCCCTTTCCGCGTCCCGACCTCCGATCCATGCAAGTTGCTGATTTTTTCTTCCAGCTGCCCGATGCCCTGATCGCACGACATCCCCTGGCGGAGCGGCGCGCCAGTCGTCTGCTGGTGCTCGAAGGCGAAACGGGAAAGCTCTCGCATCGCAACTTCGCCGATCTGCTGGACCATGTGCGGCCTGGCGATCTGATGGTGTTCAACAATACCCGGGTGATCCCGGCGCGCCTTTTCGGTCAGAAAGCTACCGGCGGCAAGCTGGAAATCCTTGTCGAAAGGGTAGTCGGCAATCGCAGCGTTCTGGCGCATGTCCGTTCCAGCAAGTCGCCCAAGGCCGGATCGAAGATCCTGCTCGATGGCGGCGGCGAAGCGAAAATGATCGCCCGGCATGATGCGCTGTTCGAACTCGAGTTCGACGAGGATGTTCTGCCGTTGCTCGAGCGCATCGGGCACATGCCATTGCCTCCTTATATAGACAGGCCTGACGACGCCGCCGACCGCGAGCGTTACCAGACCGTCTACGCGCAGCGCGCCGGTGCCGTGGCTGCGCCGACCGCAGGACTGCACTTCGATGAGGCGCTGCTGCAGATGCTGCGTGAGTCTGGCGTGGAAACGGCCTACGTTACCCTTCATGTCGGCGCCGGCACCTTTCAGCCGGTGCGCGTGGAGCGTATCGAAGAGCATCACATGCATCGCGAATGGCTGGAGGTCGGCCAGGATGTCGTCGATGCGGTGGCGGCCTGTCGCTCCCGTGGTGGGCGCGTGATCGCCGTCGGTACCACCAGCGTGCGTTCGCTGGAGACGGCGGCGCGCGATGGTGAACTCAAGCCGTTCAGTGGCGACACCGATATCTTCATCTACCCAGGCAAGAGCTTTCATGTGGTGGATGCACTGGTCACCAATTTCCATCTGCCTGAATCCACGCTGCTGATGCTGGTTTCCGCCTTCGCCGGTTATCCGGAGACCATGGCGGCCTACGCCGAAGCGGTGGCTCAGCGTTATCGCTTCTTCAGTTACGGCGATGCCATGTTCATCACCCGCAATCCCGCGCCGCGCGGCCCCGAGGAAACCCAATGACTCGCTCCTGCCATATGTCCTTCGAGCTGCTTGCCACCGATGGCAAGGCGCGCCGCGGACGTCTGACCTTTCCGCGCGGCACCGTCGAGACGCCGGCGTTCATGCCAGTGGGCACTTACGGTACCGTCAAAGGCATGCTGCCGCGTGATATCGAGGCGATCGGAGCGCAGATCATTCTGGGCAACACCTTCCATCTCTGGTTGCGCCCTGGCACTGAAGTGATCAAGCGCCATGGGGACCTGCACGACTTCATGCAGTGGCAGGGGCCTATCCTCACCGACTCGGGCGGCTTTCAGGTGTTCAGCCTGGGCGCGATGCGCAAGATCAAGGAGGAGGGCGTCTACTTCGCCTCTCCGGTAGATGGCGCAAAAGTCTTTATGGGGCCGGAGGAGTCGATGCAGGTCCAGCGTGACCTGGGCTCGGATATCGTGATGATCTTCGATGAATGCACGCCTTATCCCGCTGACGAGGACGTGGCGCGGCGTTCGATGGAGCTGTCGCTGCGCTGGGCCAAGCGCTCGAAGGTCGCCCATGGCGACAGTCCGGCTGCGCTGTTCGGCATTGTTCAGGGCGGTATGCACGAATCTTTGCGCATGCGCTCGCTGGAAGGGCTTTGCGAGATCGGATTTGACGGCCTGGCGATTGGCGGCCTTTCGGTTGGCGAGCCGAAGGAAGAGATGATCCGAGTGCTGGATTTCCTTCCGCCACAGATGCCAGCGGATAAGCCACGCTATCTGATGGGGGTGGGTAAGCCGGAGGACCTGGTCGAGGGTGTGCGGCGCGGCGTCGATATGTTCGACTGCGTGATGCCAACGCGCAATGCGCGAAATGGGCATCTTTTCGTTGATAGCGGTGTGATCAAGATCCGCAACGCCGTTCACAAACACGACGATTCTCCGCTGGATCCGAGCTGTGACTGTTACACCTGCAAACATTTCTCCCGCGCTTATCTGCATCATCTGGATAAATGCGGCGAAATGCTGGGTAGCATGTTGAATACCATCCATAACCTGCGGCATTACCAGCGGGTTATGGCTGGTTTACGCGACGCCATTCAACAGGGTACATTGGCGGCCTTTGTCGACGCCTTTTATGCCAAGCGCGGTCTGCCAACGCCGCCGCTTGCGTGACGTGCCAGAACAAAACAATCCTTTCTGCAACAGGAGTGCTACATGAGCTTTCTGATTCCCGCCGCCTATGCCCAGGAGGCTGCTGCTGGTCCTGCTGGTACTGGTTTCGAGTGGGTTTTTCTGGTCGGTTTTCTGGTCATCTTCTACCTGATGATCTGGCGTCCCCAGTCCAAGCGTGCCAAGGAACACAAGAACCTGATCGCCGGCCTGCAGAAGGGCGACGAAGTGGTTACTTCCGGCGGTATCGCTGGCAAGGTCACCAAGGTCGCCGATGACTTCGTGGTGATCGAGGTGTCCGACAACGTTGAGCTGAAGTTCCAGAAAGTGGCGATCGCCGCAACGTTGCCCAAGGGCACACTGAAAGCCATCTGAGCTGACTTCATTCAATATCGACGGGGCGCGCAAGGCGCCCCGCGTTCATTAAACGGGCTGCGTCATGCTCAATAGATTCCCTCTCTGGAAATACCTGCTGATTCTGGCAGTGCTCGCGATCGCCTTTATTTACTCTGCGCCCAACCTCTATCCGGATGACCCGGCGATTCAGGTTACCGGTGCCAGCACATCGCAGGAGATCGGCGAGGCAGACCTCGAGCGCATCAGCAAAGCACTCGTGGATGGCGGTATCGCGGTCAAATCTGCGTCTCTGGACGAGCAGGGCCGAGGTGGCCTTGTGCGTCTCGAGCGTCAGGATGATCAGCTGCCGGCAAAAGATATCGTGCGCCGCGCGCTCGGCGACGCCTACGTAGTTGCGCTCAATCTGGCGCCTACAACTCCCGACTGGTTGCGCAATCTCGGCGCAAGCCCGATGAAGCTTGGTCTGGATCTCTCCGGTGGTGTGCACTTCCTCCTGGAAGTGGATATGGACAAGGCGATTGAAACGCGCCTGAACGTCTCCGAGGGTGAGGTCAAGAGTCTGCTGCGCAAGGAGCGTGTGCGATACCGCAGTCTGCCGAATCTGAAGGATTCGGTGCAGTTGGGCTTTGCCGATGAAGCTACCCTGAATGCAGCCCAATCGCTCATCCGCAAGGAATTTACCGACTTCGAGCTGACGTCCGCAGAGCGCAACGGCCAGTACGTGCTGCGTCTGACGCTGACCGAAGCCAAGCTGGCGGAAATTCGCGAGTACTCGATCAAGCAGAACCTGACCACGGTGCGTAATCGCGTCAACGAACTCGGCGTGGCTGAGCCGTTGGTTCAGCGTCAAGGTGCCAATCGGATCGTCGTCGAGCTGCCGGGTGTGCAGGATACGGCCGAGGCCAAACGTATCCTTGGCAAGACGGCGAACCTCGAGTTCCGCCTGGCTGCCGATTCAGATGCATCGCGTGCTTCCACCGAAACCTTTGAGTTCCGCGAAGAGGGCCGCCCGCCGGTTCAGCTTGAGCGCACATTGATCATTACAGGTGATCAGGTGACCGACGCCCAGGCCAGCTACGACGAGAATGGCCGTCCGCAGGTGAATATCCGGCTCGATGGCCACGGCGGCGATCTGATGAATCGCGCCACGCGCAACAATGTAGGGCGCAGCATGGCCGTGATCTTCATCGAGCAGCGGCCGATGACTCGCTATGTGCGGCAGACGGTTGATGGTGTTGAGCAGGAAGTGCGCGTCGAGACCTTCCAGGAAGAAAAGAAGATCATCAGCCTTGCAACTATCCAGTCGCCACTCGGCAGCCAGTTCCGCATCACCGGCCTCGATGGGCAGGGCGAGTCGTCAGAGCTGGCGTTGCTGCTGCGCGCCGGTGGTCTGGCGGCGCCGATGTACTTCGCAGAAGAGCGCACCATCGGCCCGAGCCTGGGCGCTGAAAACATCAAGCTGGGCGTCCAGGCAGCCATGTGGGGCTTCCTCTTCGTCGCCATCTTCATGGTGCTGATCTACAAGTTCTTCGGTGTGTTGGCGACCATTGCGCTGCTGTTCAATATGGTCGTGCTGACAGCCCTGATGTCGATGCTCAATGCCACGCTGACCCTTCCGGGTATTGCCGGTATCGTGTTGACCATGGGTATGGCGGTGGATGCCAACGTGCTGATCTTCTCGCGAATCCGCGAGGAGATCGCCAATGGCATGTCGATCCAGCGCGCCATCCATGAAGGCTTCGATCGGGCCTTCTCGGCGATCGTCGACGGTAACCTGACCACTCTGCTGGTCGGCGGCATCCTGTTCGCCATGGGGACCGGCCCGATCAAGGGTTTCGCGGTCACCCTGTCGATCGGCATCCTGACGTCGATGTTTACCGCAATCATCGTGACGCGCGCCATGGTCAACCTGATCTACGGTGGCCGCGATCTCAAGAAGCTGTGGATTTAAGGGGCTAGCACGATGAAACGCGTAATCAATTTCATGGGTGTCCGCCATGTCGCCTTCGCCCTGACCGTGGTGCTGACGGTGGCGTCGCTGGCGAGTCTGGCGGTCAAGGGGCTCAACTTCGGGCTGGACTTCACTGGCGGCACGCTGATCGAGCTCGGCTACGAGCGCCCGGTCGAGCTCCAGCAGGTGCGTGGGCAGCTTGAGCAGTCTGGGTTTGGCGACGCTGTAGTGCAGAGCTTCGGTGCGACCACTGACGTGCTGGTGCGCATGCCGGGAGATGATCCGCAGCTCGGGGAGCGCATCGCTGATGCCTTGCGCGGCGCCGACGGCGCCAACTCGGTTAGCGTCAAGCGGGTCGAGTTCGTCGGGCCTGCGGTGGGCGAGGAGCTGCGCGATCAGGGTGGCCTGGGCATGCTGCTCGCGCTGGGTGGCATCCTGGTATACGTGGCCTTCCGTTTTCAGTGGAAGTTCGGTCTCGGTGCCGTGCTGTCGCTGTTCCACGATGTGATCGTCGTTCTCGGGGTGTTCTCCTTTTTCCAGATATCGTTCGATCTCACCGTGCTGGCCGCTGTGCTGGCGGTTATCGGCTATTCGCTGAACGACACGATCGTCATCTTTGACCGTATCCGCGAGAACTTCCGCATGCTGCGCAAGGCGGAGCTGCTGGAAAACATCAATATCTCCACGACGCAAACCTTGCTGCGCACCATGGCAACTTCGGTATCCACGTTGCTGGCTGTCGGTGCGCTCATGGTCTTTGGTGGCGAGAATCTGTGGGGCTTCTCGTTGGCGCTGTTGATCGGCGTTGGGGCAGGCACGTACTCGTCGGTCTATGTCGCTGGCATGCTGCTCGTCTGGCTGAAGCTCACCCGTGACGACCTGATTCCACCAGTGGTGGAAGAGGAAGCGGACGAGCGCCCCTGATCTTCTTCGAACTTCCGCAGCCTAAAGGAGTCCAAGGCTGCGGAACGGGCGCAGCCCGAAGGAAGAGGAAGTCACAGTGAACAAGTCCATGTTGGTCGGTACGGCGCTTGGAGTGGTAGTCGCCACGGCTGGCGGCGCTTTCGCTACTTATAGTCTGGTTGATCGCGGGCCGAAATTCGCCGATGTGCTGGCGGTGGAGCCGATCAAGGAAACCATTCGGACTCCGCGAGAGGTTTGCAAGGATGTCGCGGTGACTCGGCAGAAACCAGTGCAGGATCAGCATCGCATCGCTGGTACAGCAGTGGGTGCGGTGGTTGGTGGCCTGCTCGGCAATCAGGTTGGTGGCGGTACCGGCAAGAAAATTGCGACGGTCGCCGGTGCGGTCGGTGGCGGTTATGCAGGCAATCAGGTGCAGGGCCGCATGCAGGCCAGCAGCACCTATACCACTACCGAAACACGTTGCAGTACGGTAACCGATACGCACGACAAGATCGTCGGCTACGACGTGAAGTACAACCTCGCCGGCAAAGTGGGTCGCGTACGCATGGATCGCGATCCGGGTAGCCAGATCCCGGTGCAGGATGGACAGTTATCGCTACCGCAGCAGTGAGTTGAGCGATTGTGCAGCAACAAAAAAACGCCCCGTTGGGGCGTTTTTTTATGCCGCTATCGTTCTCAGCGCTTGAGAGAGGGTGTCAGGTGCGGCTGGATGGTGGTTAGTACCGCCTTGAAGCATTTGGTGTTGCCGGCAACGATCTGACCCTTCTCAAGGAAGTCATGGCCGCCGCTGAAATCGCTCACCAAGCCGCCGGCTTCCTGGATCAGCAGTGCGCCTGCCGCCATGTCCCATTCGGAAAGGCCAAACTCCCAGAACGCATCGAAGCGGCCTGCAGCGACATAAGCCAGGTCGAGGCTTGCGGCGCCGGCACGACGTAGGCCGGAGGTCTGGCCGACCAGGCTGCGGAACATCTTCAAGTAGCTGTCCAGGTTGTCCATCTGGCCATCCTTGAACGGAAAGCCGGTGCCGAGCAGTGCGCCGTCCAGGCTCTTGCGTGCGCTAACGCGCAGGCGGCGGCCGTTCAGGGCGGCGCCACGGCCGCGGCTGGCGGTGAATTCTTCCTGGCGTACCGGGTCCAGCACGACCGCGTGTTCCAGGCGTCCGCGGTACTTGCAGGCGATGCTGACGGCATAGTGAGGAATGCCGCGGACAAAATTGGTGGTTCCATCCAGCGGGTCGATGATCCACAGGTAATCGGCGCCGTCCCCGCTGCCTTCGAGCAGTCCGCCTTCCTCGCCCAGGATGCCGTGATTCGGGTAGGCCTTGCGCAGCGCATTGACGATGCTTTGCTCTGCGGCCTTGTCGATTTCGGTGACGTAATCCTTCGCTTCTTTCTCGTTGACCGAGATTGCATCCAGGCGATCGGTGGAACGGACAATCAGTTCGCCGGCGCTGCGGGCGGCGCGCAGCGCGATATTCAGCATGGGCTGCATGGATCAATTACCTGGTCGTTAAAGAAAGCGCGAAATTCTATCAGGAAAGCGCCGGCGCATGTAGCGTCACGGTGGTGGTTGCAGGGGGCGGCAGATGGCGGATCGGGAGCCGCTTCCTGTAAGCTTTCTGCTCGCTTTCAAGCAGAGAATTATTGTGTCGCTGCAGAACATTCGTGTCGTGCTGGTCAATACCAGTCATGCCGGCAACATCGGTGGTGCGGCTCGTGCCATGAAGAACATGGGGCTTTCGCGCCTGGTGTTGGTCGATCCCGAGGATTTCCCGAGTCCCAACGCCGTGGCCAGAGCGTCCGGTGCAACCGACATTCTCGATAGTGCACGGGTCGTTGCAACGCTGGAAGAGGCGCTGGTTGGTTGTAGTCTGGTGCTCGGAACCAGCGCTCGTGATCGGCGCATTCCCTGGCCGTTGCTCGATCCTCGGGAGTGCGCGTCGGTTTCCGTGGAGCAGTCTGCCGGGGGCGGCGAAGTCGCATTGGTATTCGGTCGCGAGTACGCGGGGCTGACCAATGAGGAGTTGCAGCGCTGCCAGTACCACGTCCATATCCCGTCTGATCCACAGTTCAGTTCATTGAATCTCGCTGCGGCCGTGCAGGTGCTTACCTACGAGGTGCGCATGGCCTGGTTGGCTGCCGAGGGGCGGCCAACCAAGGTCGAAAAACTGGAAACCACGGCGATGCTGGATGCCCAGCCCGTGACTGTGGACGAGCTGGAGAATTACTTCGGTCATCTTGAGCAGACTCTGGTGGATATCGGCTTTCTCGATCCGGCCAAGCCCAGGCATCTGATGCCCCGATTGCGTCGGCTCTACGGGCGCAGCGGTGTCAGCAAGCTGGAAATGAATATCCTGCGCGGTATTCTCACCGAGACACAAAAGGCTGCCCGCGGCGAGCCTCACAAGCGGAGAAGTGATTGATGTTCGAACGCATGCGCGAAGACATTCAGAGCGTTTTCCATCGCGATCCGGCGGCACGCAATGCGTTCGAAGTTCTGACCTGTTATCCGGGGCTGCACGCCATCTGGATTCATCGCCTGTCCCATTGGCTGTGGGTGCATGAATTCAAGTGGCTTGCGCGGATGTCCTCGAATCTGGGGCGCTGGCTGACCGGGGTCGAGATCCATCCGGGCGCCAGGATTGGCCGGCGATTCTTCATTGATCACGGGATGGGCATCGTCATTGGCGAGACCGCGGAAATTGGCGATGACGTGACGCTCTATCACGGCGTGACACTCGGTGGCACCAGCTGGAATAAGGGCAAGCGCCATCCGACGCTTGAAGACGGTGTAATCGTGGGAGCCGGCGCGAAGATCCTTGGGCCGTTCACCGTCGGCGCGGGCGCGAAGATCGGCTCTAATGCGGTGGTTACCCGTGAAGTGCCGCCGGGAGCGACGGCGGTTGGGATTCCGGGGCGGGTGATCGTCAAATCCAGCGATGAGCAGGAAGCCAAGCGCAAGGCCATTGCCGAGAAGATCGGATTCGACGCCTATGGCGTCAGCGAGGATATGCCTGATCCCGTCGCGCGAGCCATTGGGCAGTTGCTGGATCATGTTCAGGCCGTAGAGGAGCGCTTGGAGGGCATGTGTGGCGCGCTCAAGGCGCTGGGCAGCGATTATTGCGCCAAGGACCTTCCGGAGCTGCGAGAAGAAGACTTCGTTGAAGTGAAGTCCGACGCTGGCGATGCCCGCACCTGAAGTGCGCGGGCTGGCAGCAGCTGGTATCATGCCGGCCCGCTGCCTCCGGCTGGGCGTGGTTCCAGACTAAAGACCTACTGAATTAATAGGTCTTATAGTTGACTCAAATACTCGGGAATTGCATAATTGCGCCAAACCGTAATGCTTGGTGCAGACCGATGCGATTAACCACCAAAGGCCGTTATGCCGTGACCGCCATGCTCGATTTGGCGCTGCATGCGCAGCATGGGCCGGTCTCCCTGGCCGATATTTCCGAGCGGCAGGGTATTTCCCTTTCCTATCTCGAGCAGCTCTTCGCGAAGCTGCGCCGCGGCAGCCTGGTGACCAGCGTGCGAGGGCCCGGCGGCGGCTATCAGCTTTCTCGCGACATGGCCGGCATTCAGGTCGCCCAGGTCATCGACGCTGTGAACGAGTCGGTCGATGCCACGCGTTGCCAAGGTCTAGGCGGCTGCCACTCTGGCGATACCTGCCTGACTCACCATCTGTGGTGTGACCTCAGCCAGCAGATTCATGAATTCCTCAGCGGCATCAGCCTGGCCGACCTGGTCAAGCGCCAGGACGTGCAGCAGGTCGCCCTGCGGCAAGACATGCGCAAGGCTGGCGGCACTTCGCCGCATATGGACAAGATAGAAACGTCCGCCATCGATTGAGCAGGGCGACTGCCTGATAGGAGATATCTGAATGAAATTGCCGATTTACCTGGACTACTCTGCGACCACACCTGTGGATCCGCGTGTTGCCGCCAAGATGATCGAGTGCCTCACCAACGAAGGCAACTTCGGCAATCCGGCGTCGCGCTCTCATGCCTTTGGCTGGAAAGCCGAGGAAGCCGTGGAGAATGCGCGCCGTCAGGTTGCTGAGCTGGTCAACGCCGATCCCCGTGAAATCGTCTGGACATCCGGTGCAACCGAGTCGGACAACCTGGCCATCAAGGGCGTCGCGCATTTCTATGCGTCCAAGGGCAAGCACATCGTCACCACCAAGATCGAGCACAAGGCGGTACTGGATACCACTCGCCAGCTCGAGCGCGAAGGCTTCGAGGTTACGTATCTCGAGCCGGGCGAGGATGGCATCGTCACGCCGGCGATGGTCGAAGCTGCGCTGCGCGACGACACTATTCTTGTGTCGGTCATGCACGTGAACAACGAGATCGGCACTATCAACGACATCACCGCCATCGGCGAGCTGACCCGTTCTCGCGGCATTCTTTTCCATGTCGATGCGGCGCAGTCTACCGGCAAGGTCGAAATCGATCTGGAGAAGATGAAGGTCGATCTGATGTCCTTCTCCGCTCATAAGACCTATGGGCCGAAGGGCGTGGGTGCGCTATACGTTCGCCGTAAGCCCCGCGTTCGCCTTGAGGCACAGATGCATGGCGGTGGCCATGAGCGTGGCATGCGTTCCGGTACGCTGGCTACCCACCAGCTGGTCGGCATGGGCGAGGCCTTTCGTGTCGCGAAAGACGAAATGGCCCAGGAGAACGAGCGCGTCCGCTCCCTGCGTGATCGCTTCTACAAGCAGGTCGAGCATCTCGAAGAGCTTTATGTGAACGGTAGCCTGACCGCCCGTGTACCGCACAATCTGAACCTCAGCTTCAACTACGTCGAGGGCGAGTCGCTGATCATGGCGCTCAAGGATCTGGCGGTATCGTCTGGCTCCGCCTGTACGTCCGCTTCGCTGGAGCCGTCGTACGTGCTGCGTGCACTGGGTCGTAACGACGAATTGGCGCATAGCTCCATCCGTTTCACCTTTGGTCGGTTCACTACTGAAGAGGAAATCGACTACGCAGCGCAGAAGGTTTGCGAGGCCGTCACCAAGCTGCGCGAGCTTTCGCCCCTGTGGGACATGTTCAAAGACGGCGTCGACATTTCCAAGGTCGAGTGGCAAGCCCACTGACCGGCGTCAAGCGCCGCACAGCCTGATCTAAGAGGATTGCACCATGGCATACAGCGATAAGGTCATCGACCACTACGAAAACCCGCGCAACGTCGGCAAGTTCGACGCTGAAGACCCGAGCATCGGTACCGGCATGGTAGGTGCGCCGGCATGTGGCGACGTGATGCGTTTGCAGATCAAGGTCAACGAGCAGGGCGTCATCGAAGATGCCAAGTTCAAGACCTATGGTTGCGGCTCCGCCATCGCCTCCAGCTCGCTTGCTACCGAGTGGATGAAGGGCAAGACCCTGGAAGAAGCGGAAACCATCAAGAACACGCAGCTGGCTGAAGAGCTGGCGCTGCCGCCGGTGAAGATTCACTGCTCCGTGCTCGCCGAAGATGCGATCAAGGCAGCTGTGCGTGACTACCGCGAAAAGAAAGGTCTGCTTTAAATAGGGAGGTTGCGATGGCTATCACCATGACGCCCGCTGCTGCCCAGCACGTTCGCCGTTCGCTGGACGGGCGAGGCAAGGGTGTAGGTGTGCGGCTCGGGGTGCGTACGACCGGCTGTTCCGGCTTGGCGTACGTACTTGAGTTCGTCGACGAAACGGCAGCCGAAGATTCGGTGTTCGAGAGTCATGGGGTCAAGGTGATCATTGATCCCAAGAGCTTGGTATACCTCGACGGCACGGAACTCGACTTCGTTCGCGAAGGGCTCAACGAGGGCTTCAAGTTCAATAACCCGAACGTTCGTGGCGAGTGTGGCTGCGGCGAGAGCTTCAATATCTGAGGACGCCGTGGGTACTCCCTGTCATTTTGCATTGTTCGAGTTGAAGCCCGAGTTCGAGCTGGATCTTGCGTCTCTTGCCGATCGCTATCGAGAGCTTGCTCGCCAGGTTCACCCTGATCGCTTTGCCGACGCTGGCGAAAGCGAGCAGCGTCAGGCCCTTGAGCGCTCCGCCAACCTCAATGAGGCCTACCAGACGCTCAAGAGTCCGAGCCGCCGGGCAAGGTATCTGTTGGCCATCGAGGGGCATGAGGTTCCACTGGAAGCGACTGTTCAGGATCCCGCGTTCCTCATGCAGCAGATGCATTGGCGCGAGGAGCTTGAAGAGCTCCATGAGCAGGCCGATCTGGATGGCGTAGCGGCGTTCAAGTCGCGCTTGAAGCAGGCGCAGCAGGGGCTGAACGATGATTTCGCCCGCATCTGGCAGGACTCTGAGCGGCGTGCCGATGCTGAGCGTCTGGTTCGACGCATGCAGTTTCTCGACAAGCTGACCCAGGAAGTGCGCCAACTCGAAGAGCGCCTCGACGATTAACCCCGCGCAGCGCCCGGCGTTGCGCCCGATATCAGACAGACATGGCCTTACTTCAGATTGCCGAGCCCGGACAAACCCCCCAGCCCCATCAGCGGCGCCTGGCTGTCGGAATAGACTTGGGGACCACCAACTCCCTCGTAGCTGCCCTGCGCAGTGGTGTCACTGCGCCGTTGGCCGATGCTGATGGGCAAGTGATCCTGCCGTCGGTGGTGCGCTATCACGCTGACCGCATTGAGGTTGGCGCACAAGCCAAACTTGCCGCGGCCACCGATCCGTTCAACACCATCAGTTCGGTCAAACGGCTGATGGGTCGCGGGCTGGCCGATGTGAAGCAGTTGGGCGAACAGCTGCCGTACCGCTTCCGTCAGGCTGAGTCGCAAATGCCGTTCATCGAGACCGTTCAGGGCGCCAAGAGCCCTGTGGAAGTCTCGGCTGAGATCCTGCGCGCACTCCGTCAGCGTGCCGAGGCGACCCTGGGCGGTGAACTGGTCGGTGCGGTGATTACCGTTCCGGCCTATTTCGACGATGCCCAGCGTCAGGCGACCAAGGACGCCGCGCGGCTCGCTGGGCTCAGCGTGCTGCGCCTGCTCAACGAGCCGACCGCGGCCGCCGTCGCCTATGGTCTGGATCGTCATGCCGAAGGCGTCGTCGCGATCTACGATCTCGGAGGCGGTACCTTCGATATTTCGATTCTTCGCCTGACCAAGGGCGTTTTCGAGGTGTTGGCCACTGGTGGCGACACGGCTCTGGGTGGTGATGATTTCGACCATGCCGTAGCGGACTGGATTCTCGAGCGTGCCGGTGTGTCCGACGATCTCGAGCCGGGCGCGCAGCGTGAATTGCTGAAGATTGCCTGCGATGCCAAGGAGCATCTGAGTGATGTGGATGCGGTGGATGTCGCGTATGCCGGCTGGTCAGGCGAGCTGCAACGCGAGACCTTCGATGCGCTGATCGAGCCGATGATTGCGCGCAGTCTCAAGTCCTGCCGGCGTGCCGTGCGGGACTCGGGTGTGGAGCTTGAGGAGATTACCGCAGTGGTCATGGTCGGCGGTTCGACCCGAGTGCCAAGAGTGCGCTCGGCAGTTGGGCAGCTGTTCGGTCGCGAGCCACTGACCGACATAGACCCTGATGAGGTTGTGGCCATTGGCGCGGCGATTCAGGCTGAAACCTTGGCTGGCAATAATCGCGATGGGGAAGAGCTGTTGCTGCTCGATGTGATCCCGCTGTCCCTCGGGCTGGAGACCATGGGCGGGCTGATGGAGAAGATCATTCCGCGCAACACCACGATTCCGGTGGCGCGCGCGCAGGACTTCACCACCTACAAAGATGGCCAGTCGGCCATGATGATTCATGTGCTGCAGGGCGAGCGCGAGCTGATCTCCGACTGCCGTTCGCTGGCTCGATTCGAGCTGCGCGGTATTCCGCCGATGGTCGCCGGGGCGGCAAAGATTCGCGTCACCTTCCAGGTCGATGCTGATGGCTTGCTCAGCGTGTCCGCGCGTGAGTTGGCATCCGGCGTGGAGGCGAGTATTCAGGTCAAGCCTTCCTATGGCCTCACCGATGGCGAAATCGCCAGGATGCTGGAGGACTCTTTCCGCAAGGCGGACGAGGATCGTGACGCCCGGGCGTTGCGTGAGCAGCTGGTTGATGCCCAGCGCCTGCTCGAGGCGGTCGAGGCTGCGCTGGCCGTCGATGGCGAGCGCTTGCTGTCTGCTGACGAGCGCGTGGCGATCGACTCCCAGGTCGCCGAGTTGCGCGGATTGCTGGACAGCCAGGATGTGCTGGCCATCGAGCGCCAGACCAAACGCCTGAGCCAGATCACCGACGCCTTTGCTGCGCGCCGGCTGGATTCGACCGTCAAGGCCGCGCTGGCCGGGCGGCGGCTAAACGATATCGAGGATTGACCCAGATGCCGCAGATCATTTTCCTGCCCAATGCCGACCATTGCCCTGAAGGCGCCGTTATCGAGGCGCAGACCGGCGAGACGGTGCTGGACGCCGCGCTGCGCAATGGCATCGACATCGAGCATGCATGCGAAAAATCCTGTGCCTGCACCACCTGCCACGTCGTGGTTCGCGAAGGCTTCCAGTCACTGGAAGCTTCCGATGAGCTGGAGGACGACATGCTCGACAAGGCGTGGGGGCTTGAGCCCAATTCCCGGCTGTCCTGCCAGGCAGTGGTGGCTGATGCTGATCTCGTCGTGGAGATTCCGAAGTACACAATCAATCAGGTTTCCGAAGGGCACTGAGGGTGGGCGTCATGCAGCTGAAATGGAGTGACGTGCAGGAAATCGCCATCGAGCTGGCCGAGCGCAAGACCGATGTAGATCCGCGCTATGTGAATTTCCTTGATCTGCATCGCTGGGTGGTGGAGCTTCCGGGCTTCGCCGATGAGCCCGGTCGGGGCGGCGAGAAAGTGCTCGAAGCCATCCAGTCGGCCTGGATCGAAGAGGCCGAATAGAGCGGTTTCGAAGTTTTCGTTTTCCTCTGGTTGGGTATCTCGGGACCGTTCGGCGGTCCCTGGCGCCATCCGGGCTTCTACCCTCTACCCTTATGTTTTTTGACATGAACCCGCGTATAATCCGCGGGTTTACTCGTTCGCTTTAACCCATCAGTTTTGGAGTCCTACATGGCCCTGCAACGCACCTTCTCCATCATCAAGCCCGACGCTGTCGCCAAGAACGTCATCGGCGAAATCACTACCCGTTTCGAGAAGGCCGGCCTGCGCGTCGTCGCTTCCAAGATGGTTCAGCTGTCCGAGCGCGAAGCGGCTGGCTTCTACGCCGAGCACAGCGAGCGTGGCTTCTTCAAGGATCTGGTTGCTTTCATGACTTCCGGTCCAGTCATCGTTCAGGTTCTGGAAGGCGAAGACGCCATCGCCAAGAACCGTGAGCTGATGGGCGCCACCAACCCGAAAGAAGCTGCTGCCGGCACCATCCGCGCCGATTTCGCCGTTTCCATCGACGAGAACGCCGTGCACGGTTCCGATTCGGAAGCTTCCGCTGCTCGTGAAATCGCTTACTTCTTTGCTGCCACCGAAGTGTGCGCACGCATTCGCTGATTGAGCGAAGGTGAATTCAATGATTGCCACGACCGGTAAAGTGAATCTGCTCGGGCTTACCCAGTCGCAACTGGAGAGCTTCTTCGAGTCCATCGGGGAGAAGCGTTTTCGCGCCGGTCAGGTGATGAAGTGGATTCACCATTTTGGTGTCGATGATTTCGACGCCATGAGCAATCTCGGCAAGGCCTTGCGCGAAAAGCTCAAGGCCTGCGCCGAGATTCGCGGCCCGGAGGTCGTCAGTGAAGACATCTCCAGCGACGGCACCCGCAAATGGGTCGTGCGTGTCGCCTCGGGCAGCTGTGTGGAAACTGTGTACATCCCCCAGGGCGGACGTGGAACGCTGTGCGTGTCCTCGCAGGCCGGATGTGCGCTGGATTGCAGTTTCTGTTCCACCGGCAAGCAAGGCTTCAACAGCAACCTGACAGCGGCCGAGGTGATCGGTCAGGTCTGGATTGCTAACAAATCATTCGGCTCCATCCCGGCGAAAATCGATCGCGCTATCACCAACGTGGTGATGATGGGGATGGGCGAGCCGTTACTGAATTTCGACAACGTCGTCGCTGCCATGCACATCATGATGGACGACCTTGGTTACGGGATTTCCAAGCGCAAGGTGACGCTCTCGACCTCCGGCGTCGTGCCGATGATCGACGAGCTGGCCAAGGTCATCGACGTTTCTCTGGCATTGTCGCTGCACGCACCCAACGATGCGTTGCGCGATCAGTTGGTGCCGATCAACAAGAAGTACCCGCTGGACATGCTGCTGGCGGCATGCAAGGGCTATATCTCGAGGCTTGGCGAGAAGCGCGTGCTGACCATCGAGTACACCCTGCTCAAGGGCATCAACGATCAGCCCGAACATGCCGAGCAGATGATCACGTTGCTGGCGGATATCCCGTGCAAGATCAATCTGATCCCGTTCAATCCGTTCCCTCACTCCGGATATGAGCGGCCGAGCAACAATGCTATCCGCCGTTTTCAGGACATCTTGCACAAAGGTGGGCACAATGTAACGGTGCGTACCACCCGCGGCGAAGACATCGACGCGGCTTGCGGTCAGCTCGTCGGCCAGGTGCTGGACCGGACGCGTCGAAGCGAGAGATACATCGCTGTGCGTGAGCTACAGAGCGAGCCAGGTGCGGCGCAAACTGCTTCGAACCGATCCTGAGGGGGATGCTGATGATTTTGCGCGCTGCGCTGCTGCTTCTACTGACCGGCCTGTTGGCCGGTTGTGTGTCTTCTGGATCCACTGATCCGCTGAGAACCGACGAAGGTCGCCAGCAGGCCCGCGACGCCTATATTCAATTGGGGATCGGCTACCTGCAGCAGGGCGCCGCCGCGCGCGCCAAGACGCCGCTGCGCAAGGCCCTCGAAATTGATCCGAACAGCGCCGATGCACACGCCGCCCTGGCTTTGGTATTCCAGACCGAAATGGAAAACGACCTGGCCGACAAGCACTACCGTGAAGCGCTCTCCAGTCGCAAGGACGCCCGCATACTCAACAACTACGGCAGCTTTCTGTTCGAGCAGAAGCGCTACCCCGAAGCGATGGAGCGTTTCCGTCAGGCTTCCGAAGACAACATGTATTCCGAGCGGGCGCGGGTCTTTCAGAATCTGGGTATGACTGCACTGCAGTTGGGCCAGCGTGAAGAGGCCGAACTCCATTTTACCCGCTCGCTGCGCCTCGACAGTCGCCAGCCCCGCGCGTTGCTCGAGCTTGCACTCATGGCCTTCGAGGACAAGCAATACGTTCCAGCCAAGCGTTACTACGATAGCTTCAGCCAACTGGCCGAGCAGAACGCACGGAGTCTGCTGCTCGGTATCCGTCTGGCCAACATCCATCAGGACCGCGACACTGCTGCAAGCCTCGCGCTGCAGCTGAGGCGACTGTATCCCGGTACGGATGAATACAAGCAATATCTTTCGGAGCAACGATGACCGCGCCGCACCAAGAATCCGCTGCACCGATGGGCAACAACCCCGGCGAGACGCTGCGTATAGCTCGCGAAGACAAGGGCTGGGCGCTGTCTGCAGTTGCGCAGCAGCTGAATCTCACCGAGCGCTCGCTGGCTCGCATCGAGGCCGGTGATTTCAGCCAGTTGCCAGGGCACACCTTTGCCCGGGGTTACGTTCGTGCCTATGCCAAGTTGCTGGGGTTGGATCAGAATCGCCTGGTTCAGGAGTTCGACCTGCACACCGGTACCAACGCTTCCGGAAGCAACGTCAACAGCCTGGGGCGCATCGAAGAGCCCGGCCGTCTGTCGCGAAGCTTCATGCGGTTCTTCGGCTTTGCCTTGTTGCTGCTCCTGGCTGCAGTCGCCTGGTATTGGTGGCAGGAACGCATGGCTCGAGAGGCCACGACGCCACCGGTCTCGGCGCTGGAGCGAATCGAAGTGGAAGGCGCGGATGGAACCACCGAGATCCATCTGCTTGATCGCGCTGACGAGGGTGCCGAGCAGCAGAGCGAACAGCCAGTCGAGCAAACAGCACCGCTAGCCGATTCGAACGAGAGTGAAGCGATCGAGCCTGAGCAACAGGCTCCAGCCACCACTGATGTGCAGGGCACCATCACCGAGCCGGCGGGCGAGGCCGCGGAGTCTCTGCCGCTGACGCTGCCTGACAGCCCCACGCAAAGCGCTGACGCAACGGCCTCCCCGGCTCCCACGAGTGCCTCGAACGACACCGCCCCGCCAGTAGCAGGCGAGGCCCAGCTGGAGCTGAGTTTCACCGCCGATTGCTGGACGCGAGTCAGCGATGCCGACGGACGAGTACTGTTCAGCGCGCTGGCCAAGGCCGGGACCACCAGGGCGGTCAGCGGCAAGGCACCATTGGACGTACATCTGGGCTACGCTCGCGGCGCCCAACTCAGTTACAACGGCGAAGCTGTGAACCTCGCCTCTCATATGCGCGGCGAGACAGCGCGCCTCAAGCTCGGACAGTAAGCTGACCATGCATTCCGAATCTCCTATCAAGCGTCGCCAATCCCGCAAGATCTGGGTGGGCAATGTGCCGGTCGGTGGTGATGCGCCGATTTCCGTACAGAGCATGACCAATACCGAGACCTGTGATGTCGAGGCGACGGTTGCGCAGATCCAGCGCCTGGCCAATGCAGGCGCCGATATCGTCAGGGTTTCAGTGCCTTCCATGGAGGCTGCCGAGGCCTTTGGGTGCATCAAGCAACTGGTGCAGTTGCCGCTGGTGGCCGACATCCATTTCGATTATCAGATCGCTCTGCGCGTGGCCGAGCTCGGCGTTGATTGCCTGCGCATCAATCCGGGCAATATCGGTCGCGAAGATCGCGTGCGCGCGGTGGTCGATGCGGCGCGCGACAAGGGCATCCCGATCCGCATCGGGGTGAATGCCGGTTCGCTGGAAAAGGACCTGCAGAAAAAGTACGGCGAGCCGACCCCGCAGGCGCTGGTGGAGTCCGCCCTGCGCCATGTCGATCATCTCGATCGCCTGGATTTCCAGGACTTCAAGGTCAGCGTCAAGGCTTCCGACGTATTCATGGCGGTCGAGGCTTATCGGTTGCTGGCCGGGCAGATCGAACAGCCGCTGCACCTGGGCATTACCGAGGCGGGTGGACTGCGTTCCGGCACCGTGAAGTCCGCGGTCGGGCTGGGCATGCTGCTCGCTGAAGGCATCGGTGACACCATTCGCGTGTCGCTTGCGGCCGATCCTGTCGAGGAAATCAAGGTCGGCTTCGATATCCTCAAGTCGCTGCGTCTGCGTTCACGTGGTATCAACTTCATCGCCTGCCCGAGCTGCTCGCGGCAGAACTTCGATGTGGTCAAGACCATGAACGAGCTGGAAACCCGCGTGGAAGACCTACTGGTACCGATGGACGTTGCCGTGATCGGTTGCGTGGTGAACGGTCCGGGAGAGGCGAAGGAGGCCCATGTCGGCTTGACCGGTGGCAGCCCTAACAACCTGGTCTACATCGACGGCAAGCCGGCGCAAAAACTGAACAACGAAAATCTCGTCGATGAGCTGGAGCAGCTCATCCGACGCAAGGCCGCCGAGAAGCTCGCGGCCGACGCGGCGGTCATCGCGCGCAGCTGATCTTTAAGGAATCCCATTGAGCAAGTCCCTGCAAGCCATTCGTGGCATGAACGACATCCTGCCTGCGCAGACCCCGACCTGGCGTTATCTGGAAAGCACCTTCGCGCACCTGCTCGACAGCTACGGTTACAGCGAGATTCGCCTGCCTATCCTGGAGTTCACCGACCTCTTCGCTCGCGGCATCGGTGAAGGCACCGACGTGGTCGACAAGGAGATGTACACCTTCCTCGATCGCAACGAAGAGTCGCTGACCCTGCGTCCTGAAGGTACTGCCGGTTGTGTGCGCGCGGTGCTCGAGCATGGCATGACCGGCGGCGGCCAGGTGCAGAAGCTCTGGTACACCGGGCCGATGTTCCGTTATGAGAAGCCGCAGAAGGGCCGCTATCGGCAGTTCCACCAGATCGGCGTGGAAGTCTTCAACCAGCCTGGGCCTGATGTCGACGCCGAGCTGATCGTGATGACGGCGCGCCTGTGGAAGCAGCTCGGCCTGGCCGACGCTGTAACGCTGCAGCTCAACAGCCTGGGCTCCAGCGAAGCACGTGCGCGCTACCGCGATGCGCTGGTGGCCTACCTGCAGCAGCGTTTCGATCAGCTCGACGAGGACAGCCAGCGGCGTCTGACGACCAATCCGCTACGTATTCTCGACAGCAAGAATGCCCAGATTCAGGCGCTGCTGGCCGATGCACCGACGCTGCATGACTACCTCGACGATGAGTCGCGCGTGCATTTCGAAGGCCTGAAGGCGCGCCTCGATGCAGTCGGCATCGCCTACGAAATCAACCCGAAGCTGGTGCGTGGTCTGGATTACTACGGTCGAACCGTGTTCGAGTGGGTTACCGACAAACTGGGCTCGCAGGGCACCGTCTGCGCTGGCGGCCGTTACGATGGCCTGATCAGTCAGTTTGGCGGCAAGCCTACCCCGGGTGTCGGCTTCGCCATGGGCGTCGAGCGCCTGGTGCTGCTGCTGGAAACCCTTGGTCTGGTGCCGGACGCTCTGAGCCCGGCGCCGCATGCCTATATCTGCGCATTCGGTGAGCCTGCCGAGCTGGCAGCACTGGCTCTGGCCGAGCGCCTGCGCGATATGCTGCCAGGGCTGCGCCTGCTGGTGAACGCCGGTGGCGGCAGTTTCAAGAGCCAGTTCAAGAAAGCGGACAAGAGCGGCGCGCGCTTTGCGCTGATCCTGGGTGACGACGAACTGGCAGGGCGCGTGGTAGGTTGCAAGCCGCTACGCGACGACAGCGAGCAACAAAGCATTGCCTGGGATGCTCTGCCCGAGCGTCTGGCTGCCTGCCTCGAGCAGGTCTGAGACTAAGCGAATGAAAGGAGTGACAGCGTGACCTCGGGTACCGAAGAAGAAACACTGGCGCAGATCAAAGACTGGTGGCAGCGCAACGGCAAGCCTCTTCTGTTTGGGGCTGTGCTCGCTCTGGTCTTGGTGTTCGGCTGGCAATTCTGGCAGAACCATCAGGTCAACCAGGCGCAGGGTGCCTCGGTGATCTATCAGCAGCTGCTCGGCGCAGCGCTGGAAGAAGGTGAAGCCGATGCGGCGGAAGTTGCGCGATTGGGCAATCTGCTGAAGAAAGATTTCGCCGGCACGCATTATGCGCAGTACGGCAGCCTGTTCGTGGCGAAGGTGGCGGTCGAGTCGGGGCGGTTGGACGAAGCGGCTAGCGAGCTTCGCGCCGTGGTCGACAAGCCCGCCGACAAGACGCTGGACGAGCTGGCTCGTCAGCGTCTGGCACGCGTTCTGGCTGCGCAGGACAAGGCAGAAGAAGCGCTCAAGCTGCTGGACGGCAAGGCTGATCAGGCCTTCGCTGCCAGTCGCGAGGAACTGCGCGGCGATCTGCTGGTGCAGCTTGGCCGACGCGACGAGGCACATGCGGCCTACACCGCGGCGAAAGAGTCGCTGTCCCAGGATGCGGCCATCGGTGGTCTGCAAATGAAGCTGGATGATCTGGCCCGAGGGGAGGCGTAAACGATGCGCTGGAAGACTGCAGCATTGCTGACCCTGGCCTTACTGGCCGCGGGTTGTAGCAGCAAGGACACTAAAGAGCCGGAACCGGCGGAGCTGACCAAGTTCGAGGCGGAAATCTCCTTGAAGAAGGAGTGGAGTCGTTCGATCGGTGAAGGGCAGGGCAAGACCTACAACCTGCTGACGCCGGTGGTGTATGGCGACCAGATTTACGCCGCCGATGTCGAAGGGCTGGTGGTATCCATGGATCGCCTGACCGGCAAGGTCAACTGGAAGAAGAAGCTTGATACGCCGGTTTCCGGCGGGGTAGGCGCCGGGTACGGCCTGGTGCTGGTTGGCACCCTGCGCGGTGAAGTGCTGGCGCTGGACGTCAGCACGGGCGAGGAGCGCTGGCGCAGTCAGGTCAGCAGTGAAGTGCTGGCTGCCCCGGCCGTCAATGGCGACATCGTTCTGGTGCAGACGCAGGATGATCGGCTGATCGCGCTGGAGATGGATACCGGCGCGCAGCGCTGGAGCTACGAGAGCTCTCCTGCGGTGCTGACGCTACGCGGGACCGGCGCACCGCTGCTGACCAATCAGCTGGCCGTTGCCGGCCTGTCCAGCGGCAAAGTGGTCGCACTGGATACCCGTCGCGGGCTTCCGGTCTGGGAGCAGCGCGTTGCCATTCCGCAAGGACGTTCGGAGCTTGAGCGGGTCGTCGATATCGACGGTGGTCTGCTGCTATCCGGTGGCACGCTCTACGTCACCAGCTATCAGGGCCGTGCCGCGGCACTGGAACTGGAAAGTGGTCGTGTCCTCTGGCAGCGCGATGCGTCCAGCTATTCGGGTGCTGCGCTCGGCTACGGTAGCGTTTACCTGAGCCTTGCCGACGGCACTGTCGAGGGGATCGACGAGCGCTCCACGACTGCTCTGTGGCGCAATGAGTCCATGGCGCGCCGCCAGCTTTCGGCTCCCGCAGTATTTTCCAGCTATGTTGTGGTGGGTGACATCGAAGGCTATCTGCACCTGCTGAGCCAGGTCGATGGTCGTTTCGTCGCTCGCGAGCGTATCGACAGCTCTGGCGTCCGTGCCCGTCCGGTAGTCGAGGGCGACTGGCTGTATGCCTTCGGCAATGACGGCAAGCTGGTGGCGTTGACTATCCGTCAGGCTGACTGACCGCAAATTGCGCCCACGGCTCCGCCTGGCGGAGCCCTGAATATTCGGCCGCTGCAATGCAGCGGCCTTCGTGTTTTCTGAAATATCGCAGTGGAGAGCCGCATGGTTCCCGTAATCGCCCTGGTGGGCCGCCCGAACGTCGGCAAGTCCACCCTGTTCAATCGTCTGACCAAGAGCCGCGACGCCATCGTGGCCGAGTACGCCGGTCTGACCCGAGATCGCCAGTACGGCGAGGCCAAATGGCAGGGCCGCACCTACATCGTCATCGACACTGGTGGTCTGACCGGCGATGAGGAGGGCATCGACGCCAAGATGGCCGAGCAGTCCCTGCAAGCCATGCAAGAGGCCGATGCGGTGATGTTCATGGTTGACGCGCGTGCCGGCATGACGCCTGGCGATCAGATGATTGCCGAGCACCTGCGCAAGATGAACAAGCGCCACTTCCTGGTGGCGAACAAGGTCGACAGTATCGATCCGGATATCGCCCGAGCGGAATTCAGTCCGTTGGGCCTGGGCGACGCCCTGCCGATCGCCGCCGCCCATGGCCGTGGTATCACCCATATGCTCGAGCAGGCCCTCGGCATGTTCCCCAAGGACAACGCCGAAGTTGCCGAAGCCGAGGGTGAAGAGGGCGAGACGGTTGCCGAAGGAGAAGAGCTCAAGCGCATCCCTGGACCGAGCGAAAAGGATGGCATCAAGATCGCGATCATCGGCCGGCCCAATGTGGGCAAGTCGACGCTGGTCAATCGCATGCTCGGCGAGGAACGGGTCATCGTTTATGACCAGGCCGGTACAACCCGCGACAGCATCTACATTCCCTTCGAACGTGACGACGCGAAGTACACACTGATCGACACGGCCGGTGTGCGCCGTCGCGGCAAGATCTTCGAGGCCGTAGAAAAGTTCTCGGTGGTCAAGACGCTGCAGGCGATCCAGGACTCCAACGTCGTGATTTTCGTCATGGATGCCCGCGAGGGCGTGGTCGAACACGATCTGAACCTGCTCGGCTTCGTGCTGGAAAGCGGTCGGGCGTTGGTCATCGCACTGAACAAGTGGGACGGCATGGAGCCGAGTGAGCGCGACTATGTGAAGACCGAGCTGGAGCGCCGGTTGTTCTTCGTCGAGTTCGCCGACATCCACTTCATCTCCGCCAAGCATGGCACCGGCGTCGGTAATCTGTACAAGTCCGTGCAGGCCTCGTTCACTTCAGCCGTGACGCGATGGCCCACCAGCCGTCTGACGCAGATCCTTGAAGATGCGGTTCGCGAGCATGCGCCGCCGATGGTTGCCAGCCGCCGGATCAAGCTTCGTTACGCGCACTTGGGCGGCGCCAACCCGCCTCTGATCGTGATCCATGGCAACCAGGTCGACTCGATTCCAAAGTCCTACACCCGTTATCTGGAAAACACCTACCGACGCGTTTTGAAGCTGGTCGGTACGCCGATCCGTATCGAGTACAAGGGCGGAGAAAACCCTTACGAGGGCAAGAAAAACACGCTTACCGACCGCCAGGTCAACAAGAAGCGCCGTCTCATGTCGCACCACAAGAAGGCCGAGAAGAAGCGCCGCGACAAGCGCTGACTGCTCAGCGATCTCCGTCGAACGACTGGTCCATATCCAGGGCCGGTCGTGCGTGGCGCGGCGTGCCGACCTGACGAGCCGGATTGCCAACCACCGTGGTATGCGGCGCAACGGGATGCAGCACGATGCTGCCGGCGCCAACCTTGGCCCCTTCGCCAATCTCGATGTTCCCGAGAATCTTCGCTCCAGCGCCGATCATCACGCCGCTGCGCACCTTCGGATGGCGGTCGCCGCCTTCCTTGCCCGTACCGCCCAGGGTAACGCCCTGCAGGATCGACACGTCATCACCCACCACAGCGGTTTCGCCGATGACAATGCCGGTCCCGTGATCGAGCATGATACCACTGCCGATGCTGCTGGCCGGGTTGATGTCGATGCCCAGGCGTTCATTGCTGCGTGCCTGGATGAACATTGCCAGCAGGCGTTCGCCCCGTTCATGCAAGTGGTGTCCGACACGATAGGCCTGTAACGCCAGATAACCCTTGGAGAACAGAAACACTTCCAGCGCTGTGTCGAACGCCGGGTCGCGGCTGACGATTGCCTGCAGGTCAGAGCACGCCACCTCGGCGAGCGCTGCGGCCTGTTGGTGAATGCCAGCGAAACGATCAGTCAGCGTACGGCTCTGCTCGGTGCTTTCCGCCAGCGCATGGGCAATGCGCTGGGCAAGCGCGCAGCCGAAATCGGGATGGTCGAGGATAGCCCGCTGGAATAGCGCGGCCAGGGTCGGCTCCGCATCCAGCGCGAGAAGCGCCTGGGCGCGTAGCTCGTTCCACAGCGTGCTGACTGAATGACTGGGCATGCGAGGTTCCTTATGGTCGATACGCGAGGTGCTCGTTCGCTGCACTGTAGCAGCCCGATGGCAGGCGTCGTGCACCCTCGTATCGTGCATCGCTGTTCGGCTATCCTGTTTGCCTTCCTGCCGAACCCCCTTGCGGCAGGCTTGTCGGAAGGCTGACATGCTCATCAGTAAACTGCCCAACGTTGGCACGACCATCTTCACCACCATGTCCCAGCTGGCCGCGGACGCCGGTGCGCTGAATCTCTCCCAGGGCTTTCC